>SDBU01001779.1_pt1 | contig 29894 bp, 35 predicted proteins | sample 2277071 | NCBI WGS metagenome assembly SDBU01 (sample SAMN10397929, study PRJNA504765) | marine sediment metagenome | isolation source: marine sediment core GS08_GC12, 126 cmbsf | place: Arctic Ocean: Gakkel Ridge, Loki's castle | collected 2008 | reverse complement strand
GATAACAGATAATCCGCATCCGGAATTATAACGCCTGACTTGCCACTTCCGGAGAGCGGCAAGGGACGAGTCCGACGATACGTCGGACACACAATAGCCCTTAGGCTACTGCTGGAGCATAAGTTGATTCGTTGTTTATGCTTTTTCTTGTTTTGATTGGACAAGAAACCATGCTTGCATTATTTGCCTCAACTTTTGTCGAATCTATACACCCCCAAAATAGGTTAAATCCTAAATCCGAAGTACGAAATCCGAAACAATTTCTATTTTTAATGTACTATCTCTATTCTAGCTAAAAAATTCAAAAATGTCAAGTTTTGTTCCATTTTCCAAATCGCAATTTTTTTATTATAATAAAAGAAATGAACTATGTAGATTTATCTATTTTGTTAATCTTAGCCATTTTTATTGGTATCGGTATTTGGAGGGGTTTTTTAAATGAAATTTTAACCTTCTTAGGTTTTGTAGTGGCTTTTTTGATCGCTTTTCTTCTTTATTCATTCTTAGGCCAATACATTTATCACGAACTCAATATTCCCCCGGGTATGGCTAATCTAATCAGTTTCATGGCCATCTTTTTGCTTTTACAGATTACTTGGTCTTTTTCATCGACATTCATTTACGGAAAGGTTTATCAGAAATGGGAAAATGTTCCTAGATTCCAAACAATGGAAAAAACCTTAGGCGCAGGGGCTGGTTTGTTAAATGGCTTTGTGATTATCACTTTATTGTTGTTGATTTTGGTTATTGTTCCTATCCAGCCCAAGGTAAAGGCTTATTTTTCTGATGCCAAAATAGCGACATTTTTTATTGGCAATGCTTCAATTTTAAATGATAAGATTGAGAAACTCTTTGTGCCCGCTGCCAATGAAGCGGAAGCTAAAATTAGAAATTTGACCGCTTCAGTTTTGCCCGGAGAAGAAGATGATGTAAGTTTTCCTGAAGATCTAAATTTGACTGTAGATGCTCAAGCAGAGCTAAGAATGTTTGAACTAATTAATGCTGAAAGAATAAGAAGACGTTTGAATCCCTTGGTTTTAGATTCAGAATTAACTGAAGTGGCCAGGGCTCATTCAGGAGAGATGTTTGAATTATCTTATTTTGATCATCAATCACCGGTGACGGGTACGCCTTTTGACAGGCTAAATGCAGCTGAGATAATTTACAAAATGGCGGGCGAAAATTTAGCTTATGCGCCCAATGTTGATGTTGCCCACTGGGGTTTAATGGATAGCCCATCGCATAAAGAAAATATATTGGGGGCTGATTTTCAGAAAATTGGCATTGGGATAATTTCAGCCGGCGCTTGGGGCGAGATGTTTACCCAGGAGTTTACTGATTGAAAATCTGGCGAAATTAAAGTATAATAAGAGGAGCAAAATAAGGGCGCTTGGCGCAGTGGTAGCGCGCCACGTTGACATCGTGGAGGTCACAGGTTCAAATCCTGTAGCGCCCACCAATAAAATTTTTCCGCTCTTTCGGGCGGGATTTTTATTTTTATCCTAGTTAGAAAAGATAAATCTTGCAATTTGGAGCGATAAGTTTTAGGATAAAATAGAGGAGATATGAAAGAAAATTCAAAAAAAGAAAACTTGAAAACTCTAAGGCATTCTTGTTCGCATGTGTTGGCGGACGCTGTTTTGAAATTATTCCCTGAAGCCAAATTAGGCATTGGTCCGGCCACAGCGAATGGGTTTTATTATGATTTTGAATTGCCGAGAAGTTTGACAGATGAAGATTTGCCCAAAATCGAAGAAGAAATGAAAAAGATTATTAACGAGGACTTGAAGTTTGTCAAAAAAACAGTTTCCAAAAAATTAGCAAAAAAGATATTCAAAGACCAGCCATACAAATTAGAGCTTTTAGAGGAAATTCCAGAAAAAAGAGTGGCAATTTACAAGACAGGAGATTTTACAGATTTATGCAAGGGGCCGCATGTAAAATCAACTATCGGGCTCGGTTGTTTTAAATTGATCTCAGTTGCCGGCGCCTATTGGAAGGGTCTGTCGACCAATCCAATGTTGCAGCGGATTTATGGGACTTGTTTTGAAAATGTCAAAGATCTAAACAAATATTTGGTCAATCTTGAAGAGGCGGCCAAAAGAGATCATCGTGAGCTCGGCAAAAAATTGGATTTGTTTTCTTTTCACAAAGAGGCGCCAGGAGCGGCATTTTATCATCCAAAGGGAAAAATCATTTATGATAAATTAATTGAATTGTCGGGCAAAACGGCTCAAGAATATGGCTTTGCTGAAGTGGCCAATCCCAATGTTTTAGATTTGAATCTTTGGAAAACTTCAGGCCATTTTGATCATTATCAAAAGGCAATGTTTTTTGTTTCAGGTGAGGGCGAAAAATCCAAATATGCCTTAAGGCCAATGGGCTGTCCGGGAATGGTTTTAATTTACAAAAATCAGACTCGTTCTTTTCGGGATTTGCCTTTTCGTTTGAATGAATTTAATATAATTTTCAGAAAAGAGCTTTCTGGTACTTTGCATGGTTTGTTCAGGGCCCAGCAATTTATTCAGGATGATGCCCATATATTTTTGGCGCCTAAGCAAATTGAGAATGAGGTAAAAAATATTATTAAGTCAATTCGTCAGGTTTATAAAGTATTCGGGTTGGATTATGAGATTCATTTGTCTACTAGACCTTCAGATTTTATGGGTAAAGAAGAAACTTGGGACAAAGCTGAAGCGGCTCTTAAAAAGGCTTTGGAGGCGGCTAAAATTAAATATCAGGTTGATGAGGGCGAGGGGGCTTTTTATGGGCCAAAGATTGATTTTCATATTAAAGATGCAATGGATAGAACTTGGCAATGTGCGACAATTCAATTAGATTTCTTTATGCCTGAGAAATTTGATTTAGAATATATTGATTCTGCTGGAAAAGCGGCTCGGCCAGTAATGATTCATCGGGTAATTTTAGGTTCGATTGACCGTTTTTTGGGAGTTTTGCTGGAGCATACGGCGGGTGTTTTACCCTTGTGGCTGACGCCGGTTCAAGTTAAGGTGATTCCGGTTGCCGAGAGGCATGCCAAATATGGAGAAGAGATGGTTGAAAAATTGAAAACAGAGGGACTGAGAGCTGAATTAAATAGTGCCAATGAAACTGTGAGCAAGAAAATTAGAGCCGCGGAATTAGAAAAAGTACCCTATATTTTAGTAGTGGGCGATAAAGAGAAAAAGGGAAAGAAAGTGACAGTGAGAAAGAGAGCCGATAACAAACTCGAGAAAATGAGTTTGACAAAATTTATTAGAAAAATCAAAAAAGAGACGGCCGAATAATTTTATTTTTTCGCATTTATCATTTTATCTAAAATTTTCCAGCGCCGCTTTTTTTCTTTACGGGGGACATTATCTTTTAATTGGGCCGCCTTAGTGCCGGGGCGGGGAGAGTACTGGGAAATATAGGCTTTGTTAAATTTGGCCTTCTCTGCGAGCTTGACAGTGTTCTGGAAGGCTTTTTTTGTTTCTCCGGGGAAACCAACAATGATATCGGTTGAAAGCCAAATTTTTGGGATTTTGGTTTTAGTTTTTTTGACTAATTTTAGATATTGGTTAGCCGTATAAGGCCGGTTCATTTTTTTGAGAATCTGGTCATTGCCAGATTGGACTGGTAAGTGTAGCTCTTTTTCAATTTTAGGCTCTTTGGCAATTAGGTCAATTAATTCTGTTGGCAAATCCCAAGGGTTGGGACTGATAAATTTGATTTTAAAGTCGCCCGGAATTTTAATTAGTTTTTTGACCAGGTCGACAAAAGAAGGCTGATAGCGATTGACGTTTTGGCCGAGCAAGATAATTTCTGTTGCTCCTTTTTTGGCAGCTTTCATAGCTTCTTTTAAAATCTCTTTTTCCGGCCTCGAGGATTCTCTGCCGCGAACATAAGGGACAGCGCAATAAGTGCAAAAATGATTACAGCCAGTCATAATTGGAATTAAGGCTGTTTTGGTTTGCGGTGAGTGGGGAGTAGCGGGCAGGTATTTGATTGGACAATTTTGACTGAGGATTTCAGAGAGCATTTTAGGAAATTTAGGCAAATCATTGATATTAAAGATTAGATCAACTTTGGGAGCTAATTTTTTCACATCAGCCGGCAGAACGCAGCCAGTGAGAACGATAATTTTTTTGGGTTTGGCGGCCTGCCATAATTTTAATTTGCCATAGATTCGATCTACGGCTGTTTGCCGAACTGAACAGGCATTGATAATTATTAAATCAGCTTCTTTTTCTGGGACTGGTTTTAATCCAATAGAATTTAAAAGAGAAGCGATTCGTTCAGAATCGCTTTCGTTCATCTGGCAACCAAGAGTGAAGATATAATAATTTTTCATAGATTTTGTTTTTAATTAAAATGTTTTAAACTATCAATCATTATGATAAAATTTAATAAGAAGCTTTGTCTTAAATATTACCGAAATTTAGCTTAATATACAATATTCGGTCGATATATTGTTTCTGATTCGCATAAAAACGTGTTAGGCAACATTCGGCTAAGGCACAAAAATATGGAACAAGAATCAAGATTTAATCCCGAATCAGAAACCGAGAGAGACGTTGTTAATATTAGCTCAAAAGGCGAAACTGAAACCGAACGTATATTGTCCAATTTTGCCCATACGCCATTTGAACTTGATGGTAATCATTATGAATCAGTTGAAGGATTTTGGCAGAGCATTAAATTCCCAGAAGGTAGCCACGAAAGGAAGAAAGTTGCAAATTTAGTAGGTAGTGAAGCCAAGAGAGCTGGTGAACAGACAAGAGATGTAACAGAAATAGGATATCAAGGACAAACAATAAAGGTTGGTTCACCAGAACACCACGAACTAATGAGACGAACGATTAGGGCAAAGTTAGAACAAAGCCCAAGTGCACTGGAATTGTTATTAGATACGGGAGATAAGAAAATTACTCATGTGTTGAAAGCTCCAGGGGGCAGAAGATTGCCTGATAGCAAGACAATTCCTGGCACTGTATTTTCCCAGATTTTAATGGATTTAAGAGAACAATTCAGACAACGAGGAGAAGAAAGAGGCGAATAATTTGTGTTTAGATTAAACTCTTGTTCCCGCTGTCGCTTTACTTGTGTTGTTTTCTTAATCGCAACATCGCATACACATAAAAGTTAGGCGTAATCATTTGAATTTTAGCTCATTATATAATATATTTATAACCAACTAAGACACTATGAGAAAAATTAGCCCAAAGACAATCATTATTGTGATAGTTGCTGCCATCTTAGTCATCGGTGGGGGCGTTTATTGGTATCAGGCAAGCAAAGAGACAGAATCTTTAATAGAGGAAGACGATGCCCAGCAATATGACACCGCCAATTGGCAGATCTATGAAAATAAAGATTTAGGATATAAAATTAAATATCCTCAAGACTGGGTTTTTGAAGAATTTGAGAACAACACAACCTTTTTCGGTACTCCTGAATCTAAAATCGGAGGCTACATCTGGAAAGTTGCTGCTTATGAACCGGATGAGCTGGAAGAACAAATTTCTGACATGGGCAAGCAATTTGATGACAGAAAAGAAACCCGTAAAGACGTACGAGTGAATCAAGATATCACTGGATTGTTAGTTACGGTGACAACTGAAAGATATGAGGACTGGATTTCGAAAATAGTCTATTTTGAAAGAGATGGTCAATTGTATGCAATCGGAAATGGGGCAATTGATGATGAGAGATTCGACGCCTTTTATAAAAGCTATGAGGTTTTGAGTGAGTAAAATTTAATCAAATTACTTTTTTCTTATTTTTAGAAAGGAAGGTAAAAATTTATGAGCATAAATTTTGAAACAAAATTAGGAAGATATGTAAAAGATATTTTTTCTGTGCATATCTCGTTACTTATCCGTTTGCCATCTCTGCGCGATGATGAAAATTTCATGAAACAAGAGACGAAAGCGATTGGTCAATCTGGCATAGACGACGTCGTAACAAAGGCTGATCTATGGATGCAAAGCGAGCTTAAAAATCATATTCAGGGCTTGCACCCAGATTGGCAATTCTGGGGGGAGGAAGAAGGGGACAGCAAAAAAGAAATCGATACTTCCAAAAAGCTTCTTTTTGTTACAGATCCAATTGAAGGCACGAACAATTTTCGATATTTCAAAGATGAATATTGGGGCTCGGTTATTTCTGTAGTAGATATTGCCACGCAGGAACCACTAATTGGGATAGTCGCTCAACCAATAAAAAAAAGGCTTTTTGTTGGAATCAAAAATGAAGGAGCTTTTGTGGTGCATTACAATGATTCTGGTGAAATTACCAAAACAGAGTCGTTAACAAATAGTCCTGAATATAATTTTTTTACCTACAACAACAGTCCACATTTTGCTCCCCATTTGATTAAACAAGTTAAAAGATTTTTTAAGCGAGGTGAAGTTCAGCCCAACAAAGAAGGAGCGGATCAGCTTGATCGGTCGCGTAAAGATGTCATGTTGCCTTTTGGCAAAAATCAGATAAAATTTATGGATGTTGAGTGTGGTGCGATTGAACCGATGCTTTTTCGAGGAGTTATTATGTTTTGGACTAATGTCGAAATGGCTGCTATATTTGTGATAGCGAAAGAAATTGGAGCAATTGTTACCGATGCTAATGGAAAAGGTTGGTCGATGAATTTGAATAGTTTGATCTTTGGTCGGTCGAAAGAAGATTGGAAGTATTTGAAAGGACTATATGATAAGACTAAATAAATTTTTGCCCCCTATGTTCAAAAGTAAAATGTGCTATACTTTTACCGCTTCTGCTTTAACTGCTTCCATATATACCTAAATGTTATATGAAATATAACCTCTGTTCCAAAAGAAATATTTATAAAATATATTTAATCATCAAACTACTATGATAAAAGCGATAATATATGACTTGGATGATCTTATGGTAAATTCAGATCCGTTTCATGCAAGGGCATGGGAAGCATTATTGAAAAATTTTAATCATAAATTTTCAGATCTGCCTGAGGGATTAAGATCAAAATTTATTGGTATGAGAGTAATTGATATCTGTAAAGAAATAATAAGTACTCTGAAATTAGATACAAATCTTGAATCATTTTACAATAAGAGAATTCAATTATTTTTAGATATTGTTGAAAATGAACTTGAAGCAATGCCTGGATTAATTGAATCATTGAAATTGTTTAAATCAAACAATTTCAGAATTGCTCTAGCTTCTTCGGGATCTAAACAATACATTGATCTTGTTTTGAAAAGGTTTAATATTCATAATTATTTTGATATAATTGTTTCTGGTGATTGTGTGCAAAAAGGTAAGCCTCATCCAGAAACATATCTTGTTGCATCAGAAAAATTAGGCTATAAGCCCGAAGAATGTGTCGCTTTTGAAGATGCTAAAAATGGAATTGATTCAGCAATTAATGCAGGCTGCAAATGTATCGCAATAATCAATCCAAATATTCCCTCACAAGATCATTCAAAAGCAGATATGGTGTTGAGTTCCTTACAAGAGATTACGTTAGAAAAAATATATTCTTTGTAATAAGGATGGGGCGGGAGTTATACCCCGCACCTCTATTGATTATTGGGCGTTGTTAGGATGAATATGAATAGTAAAATAAAAACTATAAGGCCCTAGGTGAGTAAAATTCGCATAATATGAATATTTGGTCGAGATATTGTATTAAATTCAGATAGAGACGAGTTAGGCGCCATTTTTTAAAAACAAATTATGAGTAAATATTTATTTGATGAACAAGAAATATCAAAAGAACTAATAATTTTATTAGCAACTTTCAACGCTAGTAAAGCAAACCACAAATTATTGGACCCTATCGCACACAGCAAGGATTTATTGTTAATTTTCTATATAGAATGGAGAATAATTCAAGAAAATTTAATTGCTACAGCAATAAAATTAAGAATTGTTGACGATCAATTTAAAAAACGTACTATAATACCATCTTTTCCATATAGTGGAGTTGGGCAGTTTACAGAAAATGGAAGTACAGAAACACTTAATTTCAGAGAAGCATGCAATAAGATTATTCACGCAATTAAATTTTCACCAAAAACTTCACCTAAAAATAAACCCGAACGTGATCAACATTACCTTCCAAAAATTGACATGGAAGGAACTCAAAGAGAAATAGACTGGAAGGCTGAACTTGATATTAAAAAATATGTTTGCGATGGGTTGTCACTTATCAAGCAATACGATGAAGATTGGAATATTTCAAGCAGGTAAAAACAGCGTCTAACGGCGTATATGCGGTTCGCTACGATCGTCGGGGCGTATAACAGCAATTAAGTAAAATTGATTTTTTGCCCAAAAAGATTTATAATCTATTTATAATAACCAATTCATATGACACTTTACTTTCTTACCGGAAGCAAAAATAAATTTGAAGAAGTCAAATCAGTGCTTCCAACTGTTGAGCAACTTGATATTGATTTACCAGAGATTCAGGAAGTTAATGCAAGAGAAATCATCAAGGCAAAACTTTTGGAAGCTATAAGTCATAAAAAGGCTGAATTTATTGTTGAGGATACTTCTTTGTATTTTGATTGTCTTAATGGTTTGCCTGGTCCTTTGATTAAATGGTTTATGAAAACGATTGGAAATAAGGGTTTGTTTAATATTGTTGAGAAATTGGAAAATACGAAAGCAGAAGCCAAAACCATTATTGCATATGCAAAAAATCCTGAGGAGATATATTATTTTGAGGGTTTAATCAAGGGTAAAATTGTTTCGCCAAAAGGTAAATCTGGTTTTGGTTGGGATCCAATTTTTCAACCAAAAGGATATTCCAAGAGTTTCGCTGAACTAACACAAGAAGAAAAAAACGATATGAGTATGAGAAGAATTGCACTTAATAAATTAAAGGAATTTATGGGGACAAAAGATTAACTCTCATTAGTCCTTCGGGACGTTACCCTCTAGCTCGGTGTTGGCACACTTACTTAACAGTAAGTGAAATGTTCGTTATCCTATAATCATTATTATGAAAATACATAATTCAATTAAAAAATGTCTTGGATACAAATCAAAAAGCACAAATAACGAAATATTGAAAGATTGGAAGAAGCGTACATCTGAGATATGTAAACCTTGTTGGGAACTAAAATATTGTCCTTATGGATCAATCGTTGAAGATTTTCCGATTTTCCCATCCACAAAAGAATATGCGATAGAGCATAACAACTATCTTAAAGAGTGTCTCATAACTAATAAGCTTGGTAGTGGAGAAAAATTAGATAAGACAAGAAAAAAATGGTTTAAAGAGGAGATAAAAAATTTTAGCCCCAACGTTTATCCAGAAAGTATCCCAGAGGTACTATCGGAAGCATCTTGTAAAGTTTTCGGTCATGTTTGTCCGGTATTTTTAGCCGCTGAGCCACTAACTGAAACAAAAGAAAGAAGAAAGCATAGTCGTTCAATTCCTAGAAATGTGGTGTTAAAAGTCGTTCGTAGAGATGGACAAATATGTCAAAAATGCAATGAACCGATATCTGACAATGAAGTGGAATTTGATCATGTAATACCTTTCTCAAAGGGTGGAAAATCGACAACGGAAAATCTTCAGCTGATCCATAAAAATTGCAACAGAAGGAAGAGCAGTTCATTGGAGGAAATTTTACATCCTATCCCAATTGAACATCTTTTTGATTTGAAGGAGAAAAAAAGGAAATGACGAACACATTACTTAACAGCGTATATCTAGCTCCATCTCGTTTTGTCCATATTGCTTTTTTCAGTCGTAACATTAGATATATGCGAGCGCTATATTCAATTTTCGTGCAAGTATTATAAGGAGACCCCGTCACGGAATATCTAGATTAGGATGAATATGAATAGTAAAATAAAAGCATATGATGCAATTGTAGTTTACTCAGAATCTATTGCAAATAGTGCAAGAGATAAACAATACAGAGAAAAATCCCCGTTCCCATCCAAGGACGGGCATGATGGGGGTCACAACGATAGCTATCGTTGTTTTTTGTTGAGATGTAAAAAAATGGGAATCAAGGCTGTTTTTGCAACATCCAAAGATATTATTGCTCCGGGCCTTTTTCAGAGTTTTTGGACATATGATAAGAAATGGGTTAGAAATTATAGCAAAGCATATTCCCGAGTCCTTTTCGATAAATTCACCCCTTCTACTATCAAGCGAAAAAATAAATTAAAATTACTCACCTCTTCCAAATCTATTTATACATTCAATAATAAAAAAATGAAAGATATTTTCCAGAATAAATTAAATACCTATAAATATTTTAAAGAATTTACAATGCCTACAGTAGAAATAGTCAACCTTTCAAAGCGAAAGATAATTTTAGCTAAAGCTAAGTTGGACAAATTATTAAAAAGGCATAGGTGTGGAGTTGATTTTAATGATAGTTATATAGTAAAAGATAAAACAGGTGCGGGTGGTTTTAGAATATATAAAGTAGATTTTGATAAATTTGGCTTTGCAGAAATCCTGAAACACCATAAATTAAACAAAAAAAAATTCTCTTACATACTCCAGCCATTTATTAATTGCAATAAGGGTTTTGTTTTTGGAAAATATTGTGGGCTTATTGATTTGAGAGTCATATTTTTAAACCATAAAATTGTACAGACATATATAAGAATTGCAAAAAAGGGAAAATTTAAATGCAATGAACATCAAGATGGAAATTTAGTTTATATGCCCATAAAAATAATACCTAAAAATGTTCTAGTTATGGCCAGAAAAATAATTAAAAAATTAGACGCAAAATTGAATTTAGAACACTCTCTGTACGCTTTGGATTTTATGCGAAGTAATAATGGAAATTTATATTTTGTTGAAGGGAATAGCAATCCTGGGATAGACTGGAACCATAGAAAAAAAATAAATGAGATAAAATCAAAAGAACTAATAAATCTCATTGTTGATGAACTAAAATTAATTATTCAAGAAAGGGGGGAGTGAGCCGTAAAACCCCGATGTTATTCCTTTTCTTTTTTAGGACTTTTTTCTGTTGGTTGTTCTTGGCCAGTAGCTTTTTGTTCTTTTGTGCCTTCTGTTTTTTTTGCGCCTTCTGCTTCTTCTGTGGTTTCTGCTTCTTTTCCTTCTGGTTTTTCCTCTTCAGTTTCAACTTCGACGTCTTCAGGTTTTTCTTCAACCGCTTCTTCTAATTCCGCCAACTCTTCTTCAGATCGAGGCGGCGTAACCAAAACAACCACTTCGTCGGGATTGTCTAAAATAGTAATATTTTCAGGCACTTTTAGGTCTTTGACTAAAATTCTATCTTCAAAAGTTTTTAACCTAGAAATATCTACTTTAATTTCACGGATCAAATCTTGAGGCAGACACTCGATTTCCACTGCATCTTTATTTAGAATCAAGCTGCCGTCTAAGTCTGCCACTGCCAGCGCCTCGCCTTCGGTAACAATTGGCGCTTCAGTTTTAAGTTTTTCCGTCATTTTAACCTGAAGCAAATCAAGATGGATAATATTGTCTGAAATAGGATCTGTCTGGATTTCGTGAATCAAAATTTTTTGAGGTTTTTCATCCTCGACCACCAAATCAATTAAAGTAGTTTGACCTGTCTTTCCATAGACTTGATCAAATTCTTTTTCATTGATCGTCAAAGGAGCACTTTTAACTTTATGGCCATACAAAATAGCCGGGATCAAACCCTGCTTTCTTAAACTTTTAGTTTTTTTGCCGAGGATTTTTCTTTTCTCGGCTTTTAATATTACTTTTTTCATAAGATAAAAAATCTAACCTGGCGATTACAAAATATCGGAAAATTTTCCTTGGTGCTCATCTAAGAATGTATGCATTTCAATTATATTATCGGTGGTAATGTTGGATTTTTTGGTGGCTGTTTTTGGTTTTTTGGCGGGAGTAGATTTTTCGATCAGAACTTGGTTTTTATTTTTTGGCAGGATGGGTTTTGCCGTTTGGGCTAAATTTCCATTAACAGCGATAGTGGCATAAACCGGGGTGCGGCAGTTTGAGCAGTTGAGTTGCAAAAAATGAGTATCGCCGAGAGATCTTTTCAAGAAAATTTCATCCAAATTATATTTTTTGCCACATCGCGGACAGCGCATGGTGATGCGAAGGTTTTTAATTAATTCTCTAATTTGATTATTGTCCATTTTTATTTCCCCCTCTACTTCTATTTTAGAATATTGGCTATTGGTTTGTCAAGTGGGAAAAAGAAAAAAGCGAAAATGGACGAAAAAAACTTGACTTTTTTGTTTGTATTTGCTATACTCTAACCATCTGAAAATGAAGCTAAATCTGATAAAGGGAGATAATTAGGATGCAGTATGCTAGAAAGATATTTTTGTTCATATGGCGTGTCGTAGCGGCGATGGTGCTGGCTGCAGCTGTTGTTTTTATCATTTTTGCAGTTGTGGTCTTGGTCGCCTTGGCCATAGAAGCAACCAATGGTTTGTTGGCGATTATACTGCTGGTCTTGGTTTGGTTGTCTGCGTTCTTCTGGATATATCGGAACGTTACCTAAAAGGAGGAATCGAAGATGCGGAAGCAAATGCTGAGGCATAGACAAAGAGCAGTATTAGTAGCATCGGTCATTGCCTGTTTGCTGATTATATTTCGAATCAGTGATATCAGGCTAGAATCAGGCGGCACAGAAACAGTCGGTCCCCCTACTTGGAACCAGATTATGGGTTGGGCCGTAGCCTTTGGGCTCCTTTACTATCTTCTTTACCGTCCGCGCAAAGCTGACAACTATGATGAAGATGATGAATGGAGCTGGAAAGCTTTACGCGAATAATGAACATTATTGGGCCCTGGCAGAGGTTTGAGGAGTATCATAATGGGCTAGCGCGCCCCACCGACCCCTCCTCAAATTCTCTCCAGGCCCCTTTTTTACCCAAAAAGTTCTTTGATTTTCACTTTGCCTTTATATTTGGCTTTTTTAAGTTCAATAATTTGATCTCGCAATTCGGCGGCTTTTTCAAACCGTAAGTTTTTAGAAGCTAATTGCATCTGGTTTTCCAATTCTGAAATTATTCTTTTAAGTTCATCTTTGGGAATCTGGGCTAAGTTTAAAACTTTTTCTTGGCCAGCTTTTGGAGCAAATTCTTCCTCGGCAATGGCTTTTTTAATCGTCTGGGGAACAATTTTATGTTCCCTATTATATTTAATTTGTATTTTTCTGCGCCTCTCGGTTTCGTTGATTGCTAGCTTCATCGAGCGGGTCATTTTATCGGCATACATAATCACTTTTCCATTAATGTGACGAGCGGCTCGGCCCATCACCTGAATCAATGACCAGTTGCTTCTTAAAAATCCTTCTTTGTCCGCATCCAAAATCGTTACCAAAGACACTTCAGGTAAATCTAAACCTTCTCTCAATAAATTAACGCCCACCACCACATCATAAACACCCAATCTTAAATCTCTTAAAATTTGCGGCCGTTCCAAAGTATCGATCTCATGATGTAAATAGGTGACCTTGATTCCCTTTTCGGCCAGAAAGTCTGTTAGTTCTTCGGCTAATCGTTTGGTTAAAGTTGTCACTAAAACACGTTGTCCAGCTTTAGTCCGTTTTTCTATTTGGCGAATTAAATCCTGGATCTGGCCTTTGGTTTTTCTGATTTCAATTTCTGGGTCAATCAAGCCGGTTGGTCTGATAATTTGTTCAACTGGTGAGCCTGATTTTCCCAGCTCATAGTCTGATGGCGTGGCAGAAACAAAAACAACCTGATTTATTTTTTTCTCAAATTCTTTAAAATTCAAAGGTCGGTTGTCCAAAGCTGAAACCAGTCTAAATCCATAATCAATTAAAGTTTCTTTTCTGGCTTTGTCTTGGTTGTACATCGCCCTGAGCTGGGGAGTAGTCATATGGGATTCGTCAATAATGATTAAAAGATCCTTAGGATAAAAATCGATTAAAGTATAAGGAGGTTCACCGGGTCGGCGGCGGTCAAAATAGCGAGAATAGTTTTCAATTCCAGTGCAATAGCCGGTTTGGCTAATCATTTCCAAGTCAAAATTAGTTCTTTGGGTGAGACGCTGGGCTTCTAATAATTTGTTTTGTTTTTTAAGGGCTTTGGTTTGTTTAACGAGATCTTGTTTGATTTCTTGAATGGCTAAATTTTGGACATCTTTGTCAGTTACGTAGTGAGTGGCAGGATAAATTTCGATCTTTTTTAATTCTTTTGTAATCTCGCCAGTCAAAGCGGAAATTTCGGAAATCTTTTCAAGCTCATCGCCAAAAAATTCTATTCGAATCGTATTCTCGCCATAAGCGGGAAAGATTTCTAAAACATCACCTTTGACACGGAAACTGCCGCGTCTCAAATCATAATCTGAGCGCTTGTATTGAATGGAAACTAATTGTTTGAGCATGGATTTTAGATTTTTAGTTTGGTCAACTTTGAGGCTGATTTTAACTTTTTCATATAAATCAGGCGGGCCTAAACCAAAAATACAGGAAACTGAGGCGACAATAATGACATCTTTGCGGCTAGATAAAGATTGGGTGGCGGCGTGGCGGAGCCGGTCAATTTCTTCATTAATATTGGTTTCTTTTTCAATATAGGTGTCAGTGTGGGGGAGGTAGGCCTCGGGTTGATAATAGTCATAATAAGAGACAAAATAATGGACAGCGTTTTTGGGGAAAAAGCCTTTGAATTCTGAATAGAGCTGGGCGGCTAAGGTTTTGTTGTGGGAAATAATGAGGACGGGTTTTTGGACTTTTTCAATAATGTTGGCCAGGGTGAAAGTTTTCCCGCTTCCAGTCACACCTAAAAGAGTTTGGAATTTTTTATTTCCTTTTATGTTTTGATTGAGCTTTTTGATCGCCTCAGGCTGATCGCCTGTCGGCTTAAATTTTGAAACTAATTTGAATTTCATAGCTTTTATTTCAATAAATCAGGTCTCTGGTTTTTGGTTTTTTTGAGGGACATGTTCCGTCGCCATTGGCTGATTTTTTGATGATTTCCAGAGAGCAGAACCTCGGGCACTTTTGTCCCTTTATAATTTTCTGGCCGAGTATATTGAGGATATTCTAATAATCTTTGAGTAAAGGATTCTTCTTTTAGAGATTCCTTTTTGCCGACTACGCCTGGGATTAATCTAACAACAGTATCGATAACAACTTGGGCAGGTATTTCGCCGCCAGTTAAAATATAGTCTCCTATTGAGATTTCTAAATCTATTAGTTGGCGGATTCTTTCATCATAGCCTTCGTAATGGCCGCAGATTAAAATTAAATGTTTTTTGCTAGATAATTTTTTAGCTAATTTTTGGTCAAATTTTTCCCCCTGAGGGGTTAATAAAATAGTTTTTGAGTCTTTATTTTTGAGTTTTGATAGCGCTTTGGCCACGACATCAACTTTCATCACCATTCCAGGACCGCCGCCGTAAGGGGAATCATCCACTGTTCTATGTTTGTCAGTAGTAAATTTTCTCAAATCCCAGATTTTGATCTTGGCCAATTTTTTCTTTTGGGCACGAAAAAGCAGACTTTCTGATAAAAAGCCTTTGAACATTTTAGGAAATAAAGTTAAAATATCAATTTTCATAATAAGTGTCCTGTTCTGGTAACCAGTCCTTAAAAAAAGATCGCAACCCAAAAATCGCGGTCACGACCTTTTCTATCTTTTTGTTTTACAGCCTGTTTTTATTCGGTGGCGGCCGGTTTTTCTTCAGTAACTGGTTTTTCTTCAGCAGGTGCTCTTTTTCCGCCTTCAGGCTCAATAATTTTTAGGTTGATTCTGGCGTTGTTTTTAGCTCCCATAACTCTTAAAAGAGTTCTTAGAGCTTTTGCAGTTCTTCCCTCTTTCCCAATCACTTGTCCCATGTCCTCAGGGTTAACCGTTAATTCGATTAAAACACCCATTTCGTCAACTTCTCTTTTAGTTGAGACATCATCGGGATTATTAACAAGACACTTAACTACAAACTCTATGAATTCCTGATCTTTGTCTGCCATTTTTCACTCCATGCTTTGTTTTTTGATATATCTGTTAATTCGACCTTTTCCTCATATATGACACTTTCATAATAGCAAATCGATTTGGGTTTGTCAAGCTTTTTCTTGTTTGGGTTTTTCTTTTTCTGGGGTTTTTTCTTCAGCAGATTTTTCTTCTTTTGGTTCTTCGGCCTTTTCTTCTTTCTTTTCTGGTTTTTCTTCTGTCTTTTCTTTTATTTCTTCCTCTTTTATTTCTTTTTCAGTTTCTTCTAACAGACCGCCAGCTTCAGCTTCAGTTTTTTGTTTTGGTGCTTCAATGTGTTCGGGTTTTTCCGGTTTAGGCTCTTCTTTCTTTTTCTTTTTTTTGGTGGTTGTTTTTTTAATAATTGCAGATTTTGGCAAAAAATCTATTTTGCATAAAAGATTATTGGCGGTGTCAGAAAGCTGAGCGCCATTATCGATCCAATATTTTACCCGCTCTTTTCGGATAATGATTTTTTTATCTTTTGACTTGGGATTATAATTGCCTAAAATTTCAATGAACTTCCCTTGGGGGGGAGATGTTTTTTGACAAACCACCAATCTGTAGAATGGTTGTTTCTTTTTTCCTCTTCTTTGCAGTCTTATTGATAGCATTTTATCCTCAGTAAAGTATTATAAGGTAAAAAATAATGAAAGTCAATTATATTTTTTATTTTTTTAAAATATCGCCTAAAATTTGCGGATAGCCGTTTAGAAATTCTTTTGATGATAATGATTTTTTGCCTTCCAATTGAAGGCTTTCGCAGATTAGGCTACCAGCACCAGCAAGGATGGCTAATTTTTTAGATTTTTTATCTTGAAAGACTGTCCCGGTGACAGCTGGCGGTTCAGGTTCGATCTTGGCCGCAGCCGCTTGATGGATGATTAATCTTTTCTTTTTCCAGAAACAAAAACTCTTAGGCCAGACATGGAAAGTTTTAATTTGCCTTTCTAATTGATTGGCAGTTTTCGTAAAATCTAAGGCACCATCTTGTTTTTTAATTAAGGAGCAATAGGTGGTCTGAGAGTCATTTTGGGGGATGGGTTTTATTTTACCCTCAAGATAGGCGGGAATAGTTTTTATCAATAAATCAGCTGAAATTTTGGCTAATTTTTGAGATAGGGTGACAAAATCATCATCAGCTGAGATTCTGAACTTTTTTTGGGCCAAAATCGGACCGGTATCCATGCCTTTGTCCATCAACATTATTGTCGTGCCAGTGATATTTTTGCCTTTCAAAAGTGCGGCTTGGATTGGCGAGGGGCCCCTGAATTTTGGCAGCAGCGAAGGATGAACATTGATAATTCCTTTTTTGGGGATTTTGAGAATATTTTCAGGGATGATCTGGCCGTAGGCGGCAACGACTGCCAAATCTGGGGCGATTTTTTTAATCTGGTAGGCAAAATCTGAGATTTTTTCCGGTTGCTCGATTTTGAGCTTTAGTTTTTGAGCGGCTATTTTTACCGGTCCAGCTTCAGGTTTTCTTTTGCGACCAGCCGGTCTATCAGGTTCGCAAATTACCGCGGCAATTTGAATCTTATTAGATTCGGCTAATTTTTCTAAAATTGGCACCGCAAAATTAGGCGTGCCTAAAAAGATAATTTTAATAAGTTTGGCTTTTGTCATTTTTCAGCTCCACTGCTTGGATGGCTTTTTTAGGTTCGATTTCTTGAAGAGTATCGGGGTCAGCTTTGTCAATAAAAAGAATTCCGTCTAAATGATCAATTTCATGTTGCAAAACTATGGCTAACATATTTTCCGCTTTGATGGTTTGTTTTTTGCCAAATTGATTTTGGCCTTTGACTTTGACTTTGGCTGGCCGCTCGACTCTACCAAAAAGATTGGGAAAGGAGAGGCAGCCTTCTTCAGCTTCGGCTTTTTGCCGAGATTCTTTGATAATTTCCGGGTTGATGAGGATTTTATATTTGCCTTCTTCTGAATAACAAATAATTCTTTTTAATTGGCCAATTTGATTTGCAGCTAATCCAGCGCCGCTGGCTTTTTTTGTTTGGCTGATCATTTTTTGGCAGATTTTCTGAATTTCAGGAGTGATTTTTATTACTGGTTTGGTTTTTTGTCTTAATTTTTTATGAGGATATCTTAGAATCATTTTGTTTCCTATATCTTAATTATAGTTTATAAAAAATAAAAGGGCAAAAAGATGTCTGGGTGGGAGGGTGGTCCCAGATGTCCCTTTGCCCGGGTCAAGAATCGAAAAATTGTAGCATCCTTTTTGAGGCTGATTGGTAGTCAAGCCTTGAAGCTTTTGCCTCGACTTTTCCTTGGATGCAGGAAACTAAGTCAGAGACTGTTATTAAGGATTGAACCTCATTATCGGAGATTTCAATTCCAAATCTTACTTCTATTCCTATTGCTAATATTGTGTGCTTCGAGCGATCTAATCTGAGGTTTTCTTCCAACTTGGAGTTTAAAGTTATCTGGTCTGAAGAGAGATCGAATAGGGGATCTATTAATATTCTCTGGATTTCTAAGAGTATTTCTTCTGTTGTGCTGGGATGCCGAAATAGTTTATAAACTTGCTCTGCTTGTGCATTCACCCTAGCTAAAACCTCTGAAGGATCAACAGTGCCAGCTCCAGACAAAGTCATTTTCAGCACCTCCCTTAGTTGTGGTACGGAATTGTAGAAACTGCTTATATTATACCTAAAAAAATAAATTTGTCAAAAAAAATCATTCAAAATCGTCAAATAAAATTCGTTTATAATAGCGTCACTGGGTCAATATCTATTTTCCAGTCTGCGGGTATCACCTCTAAGATATTTTTAAAATCTTGGCCTTTTAAAAATATCTGCCATAAATATTTGTGGCCGCTTTTAACCGAATAGGCAGGCGCTGGCCCCAAAATTTCTGTTTGTTTATTTATCTTAGCAAGTTTCAACACCAAATTTTTGGCTTTTTCCGCAGCTTCTTTTTGGCTTGGACTGGCAATGGTTAATTTGATTAATCTGGCAAAAGGCGGATAATTTTCTTTTTTTCTAATCGCCAATTCAGCAGAGTAAAATTTGGCGTCTTTGTTTTCTAAAATTGCTTGAAAAAGATAATGTTGAGGATAGTGAGTTTGAATGATAAAATCATTTCGGGTATATAATTTGAGCCATTTTAAAAGTTGAAAGGTTTTTTCAGCTGATTTAAAATCAGGCAAATTCAAGGTTAAATCAGGTTGGAGAGCAGCCACCAAATTGGCCGGTTGATAAAAATTGGTGAACATTTTTTGGGTGGTGACAATGACATCATATTTTTGCGACAACTTGGGTTTTGAATCTTTTTCAATTCTTAAAATTTTCGCTTCTGGAATTAATTTTTTCACTTCAGCTTCAACTTTTTCTGTGCCACCGCCCAAAAATCGGAGATTAGCACCGCGGCATTCGGGACAATCAGAGGGCAATTTATTTTGCCAATTGCAATTATGACAAATTAAAAATTGAGAAAATTGAATGTGATAAGTCAGTGTTGAATCGCATTTGGGACAGCGGAAAATATAATTGCAGTCTTGGCAGATCACCACCGACGCTATTCCTTTTTTATTAATAAATAGAATAGACTTTTTTTCGGCCCTAAAATTGGCAATTAATTTTTGTTTGACTTTTTCAGAAATCAAGTCGTAATTTTGCCTTAAATATTCTTGAGCCAAATCCACTATTTGAGTTTTGGTCTCATAGGGTATTTTCGGTCTGAGCCAAGAGACTTTTTTATTTTTGATTGAAGGGGCAAATTCCAGGGGAGTTGCCGGAGTGAAAAAGATGATTTTGGCTTTTTTAATTTGGGCTAATTTTTCCGCTACTTTGCGAACATCATATCTTGGCTCTCGGCCTTGCTTAAAAGAAAGGCTATTATCGGCTGAATCAATAATAATTTGACCTAAATTTTGGGCTGGAGTAAAAATAGCTATTTGTGAGCCGATGATAATTTGGGCCGATTTTTGCTCTTTAAGAATCTTTTGCCAATTCTGCCACTTTTCTGTTTTCGATTGCCCAGAATGATAAAGGATTACTTTTTCCCCATAGAGTTTTTTGAAATAATAATAAAAGATTTTTGCCATTTCCACTTGAGGAAAGAGGAGAATGGTCTGTTTTTTGTTTTTGAGGGTTTTCTGGATAAGTTTTTTAAAATAATAAAATCTTAATTTTAAGAGTAAATCTTTTTGCGAAATTGTGGGCCGCCAGCTGGCGGATTTTTGGACAGGTTTGGATTTTTTGAGCGGCGGCATTGGCAGAATAGCAAAAAGAACAGCCGAGAGAGGAGAGTGATAATATTTCGAGAGCCAGAAAGCTAATTTGATTTGATCAGAGCCCAGATATGATTTTGAAACCAAGATTTTTTCGATTTTCCTTAATTTTTTGGTTACAGCCGCTTGGGGTTTTTGTTTTTTAATATCTAATACTAGGCCTTTTAGTTTGCGGCCGGCAAAAGGAATTTGAACTAAAGAGCCTATTTGAATATCAACTAAGAGTTCAGCTGGAATTTTATAAGTAAAGACTGAATTTGTGATGTCGGTTTTGGTGTCAGGAACAATTTGCGCATATTGCATGAAAAGTTTTTCTACCCCTCCTTGTATCTCTTAACCTGAAATCTAAACAAATGGATCGGTTCGTTGGCTAAAATTTCCGCTTTTTGACAGGCGATGGCGATTTGTTTTTCTGGAGTATCGATTTGGGGTAAATCAGGGAGCAAGAGTCCAGTGGCGCCTGATTGTTGTGATTTGACAATTACGCCATATTTTTTGGGAGCCAAATCTTTGGGATCTTTGACGGGTTCAGGCTTGGAAAGAACATCGACGGAAATTTTAATATCTTTTAATTCTTCGCTAGTCATAGGTTCGAATCGGGGATCTTTGGTGGCAGCGGTGATAGCGGTTTTGATTAATTCTTCGCCTAAATTTCTACAGGTTGGCAAAAATGTGCCAACGCAGCCTCTCAGGGAATCATCTTTTTTATAAAGACTGACAAAAACGCCGGCCTTTTTTTGGAAAATTTTGGGTAAAGGTTTGGGAGGATTGATAATCTGGTCATCTTTAAGATAGATTTTAATCGCTTTTCTGGCTAATTTTGGAATTTGATTTTCGTCCATTTTATAATATTCCTAATTCATAATTCCTTATTCATTATTCTCGATTTTAAAATTAACAACTGCGTAGCCGACGCCAAATGGGCCTTGGTAAGATAATATCTCAGGTTTTGTTTTGAGGTTATTTAAAGTGCCGAGCAAAATTAAAATTGAATTATAGCCGCATTCGCCTGCTTCTTCTAAAAAATCGTGGTCAAAATTTAAAATTACATCAATATCATTTTTTTCTAAGGCTCCAAGCAGGGCTTTGTCGAATTTTTTGCCAGTTGGAGTATAGCCGGCAGGTGCGGCTGGAATTAATCGGTGGGACAGATCACCGGAAGCTATAACAGCGACTCTTTTTTTAGAATCTTTAGCCACTCCGGCTATGATTTGGCCAAAACCAAAATGTTGTAAACGATCTAAAAGGGAATAGGTAATAGGTAAGACTTTGATGCCAGCCAAATTCGCCGCCAAATAATGCAAAGGAACAGTGACGCCATGGTCTAATTTATAGGTGCGGTTTTGGGCGGCATTATCGTATGGTAAAGTTTCAATGCTATCTTTGTTGGCGGCTTTGTCAATTGCCGCAACTAAATCTAAATCATTTTCGTAGTGAAATTCAATTTCTGGATGACCAAAATTTGCCATATCGCCTTTAAGTTTAGACATGCCGCAGATATTTATCCGATCAGGATAGACAAGGCCATGAGGGCTAATAACAATTAAAATATCAGGCTCGGCTTTTTCTAATTTGCTAGCTAATTTTTTCATTGCTTTAATTGTTTTTTCAACTTTGGCGATTTCTGTGCCGCCAATTTTAGGAATTATAATCGGCGGATGAGGCGAGATCGCTCCGAATACAATAGGCATTAGACTCCTTTTTATTTCTTAACTCTAATTTTACCATACTATTCAGAGTGATCTAAATTTTTTATTTTTCCATTTGACATCGCCAGAGAGAGAGAGAGTTAAAATGGAAATAGAAGACAGTAAACAGTTAATAATATGATTTTTAATTAAAATTAAGGAAGGAGAAAATTATGGTAGAAGGACCAGAAACAGGACCAGAAGGAAAAGCTTCGGAAATGGATCTAGAAAGAAAAGTCGGTCATTCTCATCAGGAGATTATTAGAGCTGAGAACTTGCCAGTTTATCAAGAAGTGGCGACGCGACACAAAATTTCCATTGTTCCGGTTGCTGAGGAAGGCGAAGAGTATAAGCATCTCGATCCGAGATCACAGGAGACATTCAGTGGCCATGTTGAAAAAGGAAAGGTTTATATTAGTGTCTCAAGTTCCGAAGCGGATATAACTGATTTTTATAGAGAACTTGGCAAGGAATTGGCAGGGGATAATAATCAAGAAGAATAAAAAGGAGGCAGTTTTCTTTCAAATAGGAAATTAGTAATTTTTTAGGACCTATTTAATTTTTGCATTTTGAATTTTTACAAATTTCCCAGATAGACATTTTTTAAGCCCGCTTTTTTGCCGATTTGTTCGGCTTTGGTTAGAGTTTCGGGAGGGGTAGGTGGCAGATCGGTCATTTTGAAAGCTGGGAAAAAGCGGGAGATGTGCCAGGGGATATTTTTGTCAATGTCGGCAATGAATTGAGCCGCTTTTTTTAATTCTTTTTCTGAGTCGTTTACGGTTGGCACAATCATAGTGGTGATTTCTAAGTGGATTTTCTTTTTATGGACGGCAATGATTGATTCCAAAACAGGTTTTAATTTTGCCCCGGAATATTTTTGATAATTTTTTTCTGAAAAGCCCTTCAAATCAATATTGATTGCGTCTAAGTAAGGCGCGATTTTCTCTAAAGTTTCTTTTGTGAAATATCCATTGGAAACCCAGCAATTTTTCAAGCTTGCTTGCCCACCGTAGCCTTGGCGAAGGTGGGTTTTCTTTGCCAATTTCATTGTGTCTAAAGCGTATTCTAAAAATATAGTCGGTTCTGTATAGGTGTAAGCAATGCTTTTGCAATCGGTTTTTTGGGCTTGGCGGACGATTTTTTCAGGCGGCCAGTCATTACCCGCAATTTTTAATTTGTGACCCAATTTTGGATCTTTGGCAGCTTGGGAAATATCCCAATTTTGACACCAGAGGCAACGGAAATTGCAACCGACCGCGGCAATAGAAAATGAGAAAGTGCCGGGCAGAAAATGATAAAAAGGTTTTTTCTCGATTGGATCAATATTAACGGCGATCGCTTTTCCATAAACTAATAAGTAAAGTTTGCCTTGGCGATTTTCTCTGACGCCGCAGATTCCTCTTTTGCCATCGGCGATCGTGCAGCGGTGATTACAAGTCTGACACTGGATTTTTTTGCCACTCAATTTTTTGTACAAATAACATTCCTTCATATTTCTATTATATCAAAATCTTATAATTTATCTAAAAGCCTTGATATTTTTATTTATATATACTATTATAGGTACATCGAGGCTAGACCTCGAATTCGTACCTGTTCCGATCAATGGGGACAAACAATTCCGTGAGGAGGATGTGATATATGCCAATATTTGATCGAGAGTGCCGCGATGTCTCTAAGATCTGTCGGATGGTAGATGCAGACTATAATGAGCAGATAGTGACTCGGCTACTAGGTAAAGCCGAAGAGGATTGGGGCGGTTTAACTGAGCATGATTGGATTATCCCCGGCGGCCTTAGCCTTGCCCAACTCTTCCAATGTTTTTATGTGGTGGATGGTCAGCTGCGGGCAGAGGGTCGAGTGGACAGGAGTATTCTCTGGCATCCACGGGATGAGGAATGGTGGCGCAAGGACGAAAAAGTCGAGTCTATAATTACTAAATGGGGGGTACTCCGGTGTAACTTTAGCGCCGTGATGGAATACCAACAGGATCCCTGGGCAAGAAAAATGGCAGGGGATGAAGTAATGAGCATTGAGGAAAATACCTATCTTTGGCTCCGTTTTATTCAGGAACATTGGCCTAATTTTATTGAGAGTGGTTGGCCGCTATCCTTATGGATTGGCGCAGTCCGTGGTCGCAACAATTATGGTAGCGCTGACTCGCTTTGTTTACTTTGGCTCAGAGGTCATGGTCTTTTTGTTGGTCACTGGTCTAAGACCATTGAATATGCTAATACTGAAAGTTGGCGTGAAGGCGGTCTCGTCCGAAAGTTTGTGGGACTTGATGCTTAAACCTTGGATCCAACTGATTTAAGGCATTGGCTTTAATTTGTTCTGATGTAATCAGGATAATTATTGTCAATGCCTATTTTTATTTTATTCCAAAATATTTTAAAATATCTTTTAAATGATACAATTAAAATATGAAAAAGAGAATTTTTATTGCAATTGAATTGCCTGAAGAGATTAAACAGAATTTGATTGATGTGCAGAAAAATTTTCAAGACTTGAAGGCAAAATGGATCAAGCCAGAGCATATGCATTTGACGATGGTTTTTTTGGGAGATGTTGAGGAGCAGCGGATTTTGAGAATAGAGAAGATTTGTCAAAAAGCAGTTCAAGAACTTGAACCATTTGAAATAGAATTTATCGGCCTTGGCGGATTTCCAAATTCAAGACGACCGCATATTCTTTGGGTAGGAATAGAAAATTCAGAAAAATTAATTAAGCTGCAAAGTGGGCTGGCCAGCAGATTAAAAAATTTAGGATTTAAAACAGAGAATCGAAAATTCACCCCCCATCTGACTTTGGCGAGATTAAAAAGAAGGACAAATTTAAAAACCGCGATCGAAAAATTCAGCAAAACAAATTTTGGCAAAATGAAAGTCAGCCAAATCCACATTTTCAAAAGTGAATTAGGCCCCGAAGGGCCGAGGCACAAAAAAATTAACCAATTTTCATTAACTTAAAAATGACTTATAAAGAATTAGTAGAACAATTCATCATTGACGGAAAATTAAAAAGCCTTCAAATTATCAAGGCTTTTAAAAAAGTTGACCGGGCTAATTTTATGCTTCCTCAATACAGAGATCAGGCTGGTACAGACACGCCTTTTCCGATTGGCGCAGGCCAAACAATTTCTCAGCCCACAACGGTGGCTTTTATGATGGAAAAATTACAACCTCAAAAGGGGCAAAAAATTTTAGATATTGGGGCTGGTTCTGGTTGGACTTCGGCTTTGTTAGCTCAAATTGTTGGCCCTCGAGGTAAAGTTTACGGAATAGAAATTGTTCCCCAAGTTTTTGAATTTGGCAAAGAGAATATCAGCCACACAGGCTACAAAAATATCGAATTTTTGAACACTGATGCTTCGGGCGGCTTACCTGAAAAAGCACCCTTTGATCGGATTTTAGGAGGCGCTTCAGCTCCAGAGATCCCCAAACTCCTAAAACAGCAATTAAAAATAACAGGCAGAATTGTTATGCCTGTTCAAGATACTGTGGTGATGTTAGAGAAAACAGGGAAAAATAAATTTAAACGTCAGGCCTATCCATTTTTTGCTTTTGTGCCAATGAGGGGAGAGTACGGTCAAAAGTGAAAAGCCATTGCAGGGCGGAGTTCCCTTGGAATAAACACATTATATTGAGGCCGGGGAATGGTGTGGAAAGTTCTAAAAGAAAACCAGGTTTTGCCAACAAGTTGTCTTTGGACAATCGGGCCAAATTCTCTTGAATCTAAACTATTTTTTCGATTATCGCCTAAGACAAAATATTCATTTTCACCTAATGTTTCCAAAAATGGTTCTTGAGTTGTTGCGGTGTAAGTATTAGCGGGCAAATAGTTTTCTTGAAGAATTTTACCCTTTGGATTTTCGGCATTGATGATTTTTATTTTCCCATTTTCGATCTCTATTGTTTCTCCAGGTATGCCAATAATTCTTTTAATAAAAACCAATTTTTCATTTTGGGGATATTTGAAAATGACAACATTGCCTCTTTGATAGCCTGAGATTTTTGGAGTCATTTTATTTACTAAAAGATATTCTTTATCGGCAAAATTAGGTTCCATACTGGGACCGTCGACCAAGAATGGTTGGATGACAAAAATTCTGAATAAAAAAGCTAAGATAAATAGAAGAATTACCCCTTTGAATATATTAAAGATGACTGCAGCAATCCTTTTTAAGTTAGAAATTGAGTCATTCCTTTTATTCTCGATGGGTTTGAGTTCGGGTTTTTGTTCTGGCACTGGTTGGGTTTCTGTGTTGCTGAAAGATTTAAGTTCCATAAAGCCTCTTTTTTGTTTTATCCAACATTAAACAATGCGCCCGGTCCGATTTGAACGGACGACCTGTCGCATGTGAAACGACCGCTCTGCCGCTGAGCTACGGGCGCTCACAGCGGATCAAAGTTTCTCTCTTTTTGCATTGTACATCTTTTTTATTATTTTTGCAATTTCACTTGATTTTTTAGAACCTTTTGTTTTATAATTAAACCAAGGGATAAACTCTGTTTATTTAATTTTAGGAGGTGAACATGTTTGATGACAAATTTATTCGTCAAAGAGAAGCCAGTTTAAAAAAAACAAAGTTACGATTAGAGACAGAATTGGGAAAGATGACCAGAAAAAAAGGGAAAGGCCGACAGGCGATTTTCCCTGATATTGGTAATAAAGAAGATGAATCTGCCCAAGAAGTAGAAATGTATGAGAGTTCTTTGACGATCGAAAGCAATTTAGCAGAAATGCTAAAAGAGACCAATATTGCTCTCGATAAAATGGATAAGAAAACTTATGGTAAATGTGAAAAATGTGGCAAGGAGATTTCTGGGGCAAGATTAGAAGCTTGTCCTGAGGCGGCTCTATGCTTAAAATGCCTAAAAAAATAACAACTCGTCATTGTTTTTGGTTCTCATTTTTGTTGGTTTTAATTTTAGATCAAATTTCAAAATTATTTGTTTTAAGATTTTTTCCCCAAGAGGTTTTTCAAAGTTTTGGGATATTTGTTGGGTTTGGTTTGCTTTGGGTGGGATTTTTTGTAGCTTCAGTGGTGGTATTTTTTGTTCTTTTTAAAAGATTGTTTTTTCAAAACAGATTGTCGGCATTATTATTTGGAGCCGTGATTGCGGCAGCGGTGAGCAATATTTTAGATAAATTATTTTGGGGGGCTATATTAGACTGGATTGAAGTTTTTAGTTTTAAATTAAATATCGCTGATTTTGTTTTAATCATTGGCGGGATTGGTTTGATTTTTCAGCTTTGGCGTGACAAAAAGTGGGATTGAATGAAAATTAGCTTTTTTGAAAGAGTTCAAGTAGTTTATTGGATAATGAATTTAAAAAAGGACTTTTTAGGTTAATTATAAAAATTATAATTAAAATGACAGCTAAAGTCGCGCTTATTAATCCGATTCTTTTAAAATCAGGTTTGGTTTGGATGGTTTGTTCTTTTTCTGGTTTGATCTTTTTTTCTGATTTTGAGGTTTTTTTAAACGCGGTAAATTTGGCAGGTTTGACTGCTTTTTGATGAGAAGATTCGCTTTGGACATCTTTGAGTCTTTTCTGGATTAATTTTTTGAGTTTAATATTAGATTTCTTTTTCTTACCCATTTTAACCTCTGGATATGATTATATTAGGAAAGAAGCTTTTTTGCAAATAATCTTGATTTTGTGGAGTCAATTTGGTAGAATTTAGATAGTTGAGTGAGTTCGTCTAAGGCGGACGAAATGCGGGTGTAGTTGAGTGGTAAAATACGACCTTGCCAAGGTCGAGACACGGGTTCAATTCCCGTCACCCGCTCAGGGCCTGGTGGCCGAGAAGTTAGGCAACGGTCTGCAAAACCGTTTACACCGGTGCAATTCCGGTCCAGGCCTCCAAAACCATTTAATTTAATTGAGGAAAATGGAAAAAATTTTGAATGTTGTCCAAATTGTATCGGCAATTTTATTGATTATTTTGATTCTTTTGCAGCAACGAGGCGCCACTTTAGGAGGCACCTTTGGTGGAGAATCAGCTGTCTATTCTGCCAGAAGAGGTGTAGAAAAAACCCTATTTATTTTGACAATTATTATTGCCGCCATATTTTTAGCCGCGGCAATTATAAATGTTCTCAAATAGGAGGATAATTGGATTTTAAAAAGACAAAAATATTTTTGTCTTTTAAATTACGCCGAATCAACAAGGCGCTTGATTTTGTTTTTGCAAAGATTGTGAAGTTTTTCCAAAGATTAAAGGGGGCTTACGAGATATTATCTATTTGGGAAAAAAGGATTGTAGTATTTTTGTTTTTAATTTTTGTGATAGGTTTAGTCTTTTTGTCCAGGGATATATATTTTAAGAATACAAAAACAGCTCCAACAGTAGGGGGTAGTATTTCGTTTGCCGAAGTGGGTGAACCAAAATTAATCAATCCTCTTTTCGCAAAATCTAGCCAAGATAAAGATATTGTAAATTTAGTTTTTTCAGGATTATTCTGCTGGAATGAAAAGAGGGAATTGGTGCCAGATCTGGCTGAAAAATGGGAAATTTCTGAAGACAAAAAAACCTATACTTTTCATCTTTCTCCAACTGCAGTTTGGCATGATGGTGTGCCAGTGATAGCTGATGATTTGATGTTTACAGCTAGCTTGATTTCTGATCCTAATTACTCCGGGCCCTTAAGGGGTTTGTTTGAAAATGTTATTTTGGAAAAAGTTGATGATAATACTCTAAAATTTGTTCTCCAAGAGCCTTATGCGCCATTTTTAAACAGTTTGACTTTTGGAATTTTGCCTTCCCATATTTTTTCAAATATTCCTTTGGAGGAAATGGAAGAAAATGAATTTAATTTGTCTCCCATAGGAACCGGACCCTATAGAATAAAGGAGACTAATTTGACAAACAGAAAAAAGCAGATTGTTTTAGAGAGAAATCCAGAGCATCTGAGGCGGGCGCCATTGATTTCTGAAATAACTTTTAAATTTTATGATGATTTTGAAAAGGCTTTAAGGGCTTACAATACAGGAGAGGCTACAGCTTTGGCTGATATTCCTCATAATTATGTTGAGCAAACAGGTCAAATCAAAGACCTGAATACTTATAAATTAATTTCTTCGAGCTATATGGTTTTATTTTTTAATCTTGAGAATAAAACATTTCAGGATAAATCGGTTAGGGAAGCTGTGGCTGCAGGCATTAATAAAAATGCTATTATTCAAGAAGCGATTTCGGGGCAGGGCGAAAAAGTAATCGGTCCACTTTTGCCTGATTTTGATTTTTTGGGTTACACAGATGAAGTTAAAAAAATTGAGTACAATCTGGAGGCAGCCAAAACTGCTATAGAGAAAAAAAAGATTTCTTTGGTATTTGATTTGGTGGTTTTTGAAGATGAGGATTCTCTTAAAATTGCCGAGCTGGTGAAAAATCAATTAGCCGAAGTGGGGGTGGAAATTAATATCATTTCCGCAGATACCCTGAGTATTCAGACAGATTATATTTTTCCCAAAAAATATGATTTATTGCTCTTTGGCGAGAATTTGGGGGCAGATCCCGATCCTTATCCATTTTGGCATTCTTCCCAGATTGGAGCTGGGAAGTTGAATTTTTCAGGTTTTGAAAATAGTGAAGTTGATACTTTACTCGAAGAAGCGCGCACAAATGATGATTGGACATTTCGAAAAGAGAAATATGAGAAATTTCATAAAATTATTGCCGAGGAAATACCGGCGGTTTTCCTTTTCAGGCCATTTGATCATTTCGCCATTAATAATAATGTTAAAAATGTGAAAGATGCCAAAGTAACAACTTGTGCTGATAAATTTTTCCAAGTGGAAAATTGGTATATTAAAATAGGTAGAGAGAAAAAATAGGTTGAAATTTGGACTCGAAAAGGGTAAGATTTAAGTAGATTATGATGGGCGCCTCGGTGCTGAAATTGGTAGACAGGCGTGGTTCAGGACCACGTGACCTTCGGGTCGTGGGAGTTCGACTCTCCCCCGAGGCAAAAATGGGCAGGTGGCGGAATTTGGTATACGCGCTACCTTGAGGTGGTAGTGGGCGAAAGCCCGTGC
>SDBU01001778.1_pt1 | contig 29899 bp, 27 predicted proteins | sample 2277071 | NCBI WGS metagenome assembly SDBU01 (sample SAMN10397929, study PRJNA504765) | marine sediment metagenome | isolation source: marine sediment core GS08_GC12, 126 cmbsf | place: Arctic Ocean: Gakkel Ridge, Loki's castle | collected 2008 | reverse complement strand
TTTTAAAAGAGCAGGAAGAGAAAAAAACCCCAGGATTTTATCTTTTTGGTTTTCTTTCCTTTTTTGTCTTTACCGCTTTCCTTATTGGTTTTTTTCTTAATCTTTCCTTGCTTCGGCGAAAAAAGTTCTCATTGACCAATCCTCTTTTTCCCCAGATTAGTTGGGAAATTTCCGACCTGTTGCGCGCCGGAATTTTTTTCTGTTTTTTTCTTTATTTGATTCTTTTTCTGGAAAAACTTTTTCTCCCTCCTTCCTTTTTTAACTCATTTGACGCACTCCTCTTTTTTACTCTTTCCAATACGATTCTGGTAGAAGTTGCGGTATTTCTTTTCGTCTTTAATTTTCTGATTAATAAACACGTTTCAAGCAAAAGTTGGCTTACCGTTCTTTTCTCCCCGGGAGAGAGACGACCCATAGCCCTGGGTGTCCGTGCTTACTTTCATCTTCTGCCAATTCTTTTTTTCGCTGGACTTCTCACAGCATTACTTATTAAGATTTCAGGTCATTCTCCCACAGAGCAGACCTTCGCTACCTTTTTACTGCAGATAAAATCTCCATTGCTTCTTTCTTTTTCTCTCTTCACGGCAGTAATTTTTGCTCCTATCTTTGAGGAATTTCTCTTTCGGGGTTTTGTTTACTCTTCTTTAAGAAGAAGATTTGGAGTAAAGAGAGGAATCCTTTTCAGCAGTTTTTTGTTTGCTCTCCTCCATCGCTCTCTCTATGGTTTTCTTGCTATATTTATTTTAGGCGTTGTTTTAGCCCATCTTTATGAGAAGACGGGCTCTCTTATTCCTTCTATCAGTTTGCATATTTTTAATAACGGAATTGCCTCCCTCTTTCTTCTATCACTAAAATCTCTATTATGAAGAGGCAAGGAAGTTTCCTTCATCGGCACGTTTGTTTGCCCCAGCGAGCAAACTACACTCTCATTCCTCCTCGCTCATCCTTCGGATACCATGCCCGCTCCGTCGTCATGAAGGCACTCTTCATGGAACTTCCTCGCCCTGGTGTTAAACACGAAGCGAGGACTATTTCTGTAAGCGTGCCTTGTAAATCTGTGAGCGGGTATGGTTTCCGCCAAAGGCGGAAGAGCGAGCAGATTTACAGAGCGAAATCAAACTCGCTGGGTTTGATGAACGTGCCGCTGAAGAAGATAGTCCGAACGCACTTATGAAATGCCTGGTTATTGGTAACGGTGGCAGGGAGCATACTATCATCTGGAAATTGAGTCAGAATCCGCTAGTAAAAAAGATTTATGCTGCCCCCGGCAATGGAGGAATTTCTCAATTGGCGGAATGTCAGGACATCTCTCCTGCAGACACAAAATCTCTCTTATCCTTTGCAAAAAATAAGGGGGTTGATTTAACAATTGTTGGACCGGAAGATTCTTTGGCGGAAGGTATCGGAGACCTTTTTCGTAAAGAGGGATTAAATATCTTTGCCCCGGGAATGCAGGCAGCCAGATTAGAGACCTCTAAGGTTTTTGCCAAGGAACTGATGCGGGAATTCCAAATTCCTACCGCTGACTTTTCTGTCTTCAGCAGCCCCGGAAAAGCACTCTCTTATCTGGAGAAAAGACAGTTTCCCCAGGTAATCAAGGTTGATGGATTGGCTGCGGGGAAGGGGGTTTTTGTCTGTCGGAATTATCAGGAAGCGGAAGAGGCACTCAACAAAATTTTTGTCAAGAAATTTTTTGGGCAGAGTGGAGAGAAAATAGTAATCGAAGAATGTTTATCCGGACAGGAAACCTCAATTATTCTCTTTACCGATGGTAAAAACGTTTTATCTTTGCTTGCTTCCCAGGACCATAAGCAGATTGGTGAGAATGATTGCGGCCCGAATACTGGTGGAATGGGGGCGGTTGCTCCTACGCCAATCGTGACGCAGAAGATTTTTTCCGAGGTAATCGAGCGCATTGCCAAACCGACAATATCGGCTTTAAGGAGCAAAGGTATTCTCTACCAGGGAGTGCTTTACGTTGGGATTATGCTCACCGAGGAAGGACCGAAGGTTTTGGAATTCAACGTTCGATTCGGTGACCCTGAAACCCAGGTAATTTTACCTTTGCTTAAGAACGACTTGGTAGAGATAATGGAGGCAGTAATTAGCGGGAATTTAAATAAGGTAAAAGCAAGTTATGATTCCCGAGTGGCTCTCTGCGTTGTTTTGGCTTCAGGGGATTATCCGGGTGAATACGAAAAAGGCAAAATCATTTCTGGTTTAAGAGAAGCGGAAAAAATGGAAGATATCCTTATTTTCCATGCCGGCACGAAAAAAGAGAGAGGAAAATTACTGACCAATGGGGGCAGGGTATTGGGAGTTACTGGATTGGCAAAAACGGTTGAAGAAGCAATTGAGTGCACCTACGAAGCGGTTAAAAAAATCGGTTTTGAAGGTTGCTACTTCCGCAGAGACATTGGGCAAAAAGCATTGGGGGTTGTCTCAAAATACAATTAACCATTTGCCAGAGATGATTTTGGAGCGAGACAAGAAGCAAAGAGTGTGGCGTAGCACAGCTACGCAAACGATGAGCGACGCAGTCGTAGCCCAAAAGCGGCCTGGCCCTTTGGGGAGTCCCATCTTTAAAGTATTGCGGCGTTGCTCCTCGGCTATGTGCCACCGGCACATACCCTTTGTCGCGCCTTGCACTAACTTCAAATCTGGGACTCCAAATAGTCAACATTATTTTGAGACAGCCCCTTACTTGACACAGAAAAATTAATGTGATATTATGAAATCAAATGACATTAGACAAGAAAACAAAAGGTAAAATTATTACCGACCTTTCTCATCATAAGAAGGATACCGGTTCTCCTGAGGTTCAAGTTGCCCTTTTTACAAAAAGGATTGAGGATCTGACCGAGCATTTTAAGAAGCATAAAAAAGATACAGGTTCCCGCCGGGGATTGCTTGTCCTTATTGGAAAGCGTCGAAAACTCCTTAATTATCTGAAGAGAGAAAGCCCTGAAAGATATCAGAAACTTATCGCAAAGTTGGGTTTGAGGAGATAATAATACACTATTGTCATTCCTGCATAACCCCGCAAGTTGTCATTCCCGAGGTTAGTAATCGGGAATCCATTCTTCTACTACTGGGTTCCTGCTTTCGCAGGAATGACATTGAAATTTGGTAAACTATTATAATGGACAAAAAAATAATGAAAAAAGAGATTGATATTGGTGGTAAATCTTTGATTATTGAAGCCGGCAAAGTAGCAAAGCAGGCCGATAGTGCTGTAACGGTTCGTTATGGAGATACGGTTGTTTTCACCTCGGTAGTGGCTTCTGATGAACCAAAGGAAGGGATGGCATTTTTCCCGTTGACCGTAGATTACCGGGAGCATACTTCCGCCGCAGGTAGATTTCCCGGGGGGTTCTTTAAGCGAGAAGGCCGACCTACCGAGAAAGAAATCCTTACCAGTCGTCTTATTGACCGTAGTATCAGACCACTTTTCCCCAAGAATTATAAAAACGAAATTCAGATTAATTCTCTTGTTTTTTCTGCAGATACCGAGAATGACCCGGATATTCTTGCCCTTCTCGGCTCCTCAATCGCTTTATCCCTTTCTAAAATTCCATTTCTTGGTCCTGTCGGAGCGGTGAGAGTGGGGTGTATAAATGATGAATTCGTTATTAACCCTACTCTTCCTCAATTAGAAGAGAGCAAACTAAACCTTGTCGTGGCAGGAACCAAAACCTCAATAGTTATGCTTGAGGGGATGGGTTCATTTTTACCTGCGGATTTAATTTTAAAGGCAATTGATTTTACTCAAAAATCAATCCAGTTACTTATTGATGCCCAGGAAGAGTGGGAAAATAAAGAAAAGGAAAAAGTATTACCTTCCCCTCAAGAAAACTATCCTGAATTATGGAAAGAGATGCAGGAATATCTTTCTCCTAAAATAAAAGATGCCTATAATTTTCCGAAGAAAAGTGATCGGGATGCTTTCTGGAAAAAACTTTCCTCGGAAACGTTAGAGAAATTTATCACTCCCGAGAATAGCGAAGAGGTGGTGGATAATTTTTACGAAGAGATTAAAGAAGAAAAGGTACGGAAACTAATTCTGGATACAGGGAAAAGGTTGGACGGTAGAAAATCCAAAGATTTACGAGAAATTTCTTGCGAAATAAGGTTTTTGCCCCGAACACATGGTTCAGCTCTTTTTACGCGTGGTGGAACACAATCGCTTACTCTGGTGACTCTGGGAACAACAAGTGATGCGCAGATTATGGATACTCTCCTGGAGGAATCAACAAAACGATTTATGGTTCATTATAATTTTCCTTCTTTCTCGGTGGGGGAGATTCGTCCCAGTCGTGGTCCCGGACGCAGGGAAATCGGTCATGGCGTTTTAGCTGAACGTGCTCTTTCTGCAGTCGTACCTTCAGAAGATGAATTCCCTTATACGATTCGCGTGGTAAGCAACATTCTTTCTTCCAACGGTTCTTCTTCAATGGCTACGGTCTGTGGTGGTTCCCTAGCGCTGATGGATGCCGGCGTTCCCATCAGTTCTGCGGTAGCCGGAATAGCAACTGGACTTATTCAGGAAGGGGAAAGAAAAATAATTCTTACCGATATTGCCGGCGAAGAAGACCATTTTGGCAATCTTGATTTGAAAATTGCCGGAACAAGTGAAGGGATTACTGCAATTCAAATGGACGTAAAATCTGCTTTAATCACCATGGAACTTTTACAGGAACTTTTCACCCAGAGTCAGGAGGCGAGAGTTGCGATTCTCAAGAAAATGGTGGAAACCATTGCGGAGCCCAAAAAATCTCTTTCTTCTTATGCTCCCAAGATTATTAGTTTGCAGATACCAAAGGAAAAGATTGGATTGCTCATTGGTCCGGGCGGGAAAATGATTAGAAAAATTATTAATGACACCGGGGCTAAAATTGACGTTGATGATGATGGAGTAGTGAACATTGCTTCCCCGGACCAGGAGGCGGGGAACAGTGCTTTGAAAATTATTAAATCCCTGATGGAAGAAGCGGTTGTGGGTAAGATTTATTCCGGGAAGGTAACTAAACTTATGCCATTTGGTGCTTTCGTTGAAATTCTTCCCAAGCAAGAAGGACTTATCCACGTTTCGGAACTGGACAATAAATATGTCGGTAAGGTTGAGGATGTGCTTAAAGTTGGCGATGACGTGAAGGTTAAAGTAATCGACATTAAAGCAGGCAAAATCAGTTTGAGCCGGAAAAAGGCATTAACAAATGCCTGATGCAATCCTTTCCATTAAACGTATCAATAAATCAGATAGTTTACCTCTTCCTGCCTACCAACAAGGAAATGGGCTTGATATTAGAACATCAGTAGACATTGCTATCAAACCCGGAGAAAAAGTTCTTATTCCTACCGGTTTCTCTCTTGCTCTTCCTAAAGATACTGTTGGTTTAATTAAAGACCGCAGCGGCTTGGCAAAAAAAGGCCTGCACGTTCTCGCCGGGGTAATTGACGAAGATTATCGGGGAGAAATCGGGATTCTTCTGATTAACCTGGGAGAAAAAACTTTCTGTGCCAAGAAAGGTTTTCGTATTGCTCAACTTTTGATTCTTCCTACCAGGAAAGTGAAAATTGTTGAGAAGAAAAAACTTTCCTTAACTTCCCGCGGGAAAAATGGCTGGGGCAGTTCTGGCTTGAAATAATCTCACCGGCAAGCTCTATGGAAAAGCAGGATATCAAGAACTTCACGATAGAGGAATTGGAAAGGCGGATAACTGAGCTTTCAGAACCTTCTTTCCGCGCTAAACAGATATTAGATTGGTTGTACCGAAAAGGCGTATCTGAGTTTAGCGGTATGCGAAATCTGCCCAAAAATCTTCAAGAAAGGTTGGATGGTATTTTTTACATTAGCCGGACACAGGTTCTGAAAATTGTGCAATCATCCGATGGGAGCGAAAAGTTTCTCTTCCGCCTATCCGATGGCAACTTTGTCGAGACCGTTCTGATACCGAAGAGGAAAAGAGCAACAATTTGCCTTTCCACGCAGGTGGGATGTAAATACAACTGTGCCTTCTGCGCTAGTGGCAAAAACGGCTTTACCCGGAACCTTACCCTTGCGGAAATTATAAATCAACTACTTTTTATTCGCTTTGAACATAATCCTAACCAAAAAATAACCAATGTCGTCTTTATGGGAATGGGTGAACCCTTCGATAATTATGATAATCTGGTTAGAGCAATTAGCGTTATTAATAGCCCCAAAGGCATATTTATCGGCGCCCGTAAAATCACCGTCTCCACCTGCGGAATTATACCTGGGATAAAACGTTTTCAAACCATCGGCCGGCAGGTGGAACTATCTGTTTCCTTCCATGCGGCCGACGAAAAACTGCGTAGTAAACTTATGCCGGTTAACAAAAAATATCCCCTGAAAGAATTAATCTCTACTCTGGCTGATTATACCAGAAAGACCGGAAGGATTATCACCCTGGAATACCTGTTGGTTAAAAACGTTAATGACTCTGCTGAATCTGCCGAAAAATTGGCCGGTATAGCAAAATACCTGAAGGCAAAAGTCAATTTGATTGGTTACAACCCGATTACGGGAAAGAACTACAGGATGTCGGAAAAGAATAACGTTGCGCTTTTCGAGAGTCGGCTCAGCCGGAAAGGGGTCACGGTAACCATTCGCAATTCCCAGGGAAAAGATATCGCTGCGGCCTGCGGCCAATTAGGGCTTGCCGGAAAAAGAAATGAAATACGAAGCTATCATCTTTGATATCGATGGAACAATTACCACTCCGGTTAGTTCCTGGAGATACATCCACGAAAAATTAGGAAAGTGGGATGCCCTTGCCTGCCGGTACCAGGAACTTTTTCTGGCCGGTCGGATAAATTACCGGAAATTCTGCGAACTGGACGCCGCTCACTGGAAGGGTCTGCCGGAAAAGGATATTGAAGCACTATTCAAAGATGTTCCCTACGCAAGAAATGCCAAAGATTCAATTAAAAAACTAAAAAAAATAGGACTGAAACTGATTGCCATCTCCACTGGACTTCAGTACCTTCCCCGGCGGCTGAAAAAGGAGCTTAGATTTGACTATATCCTCTCCAACGAACTGGAAGCACAAAACGGCATTCTCACCGGTAGCGTTAAAATTAACATAGCCCACGGCGCCAAGGGGAAGGTTTTAAAGAAAATAATCAGGGAGATAAAGGTTGAGCCACTCCAGGTTATCAGCGTCGGCGATAGCGAAGGAGATATAGTTATGTCCAAAGCTGCAGGGTATTCCGTTGCCTTCAATTCATCTTCCCGGCGGTTTTCGGAGATAGTAGATTATAATTGTAAAACCGATGATTTCTCTGAGGTATACCGGAAAATAGTAGAGATATCCGAGTAGAGCGGTGGGATTTTTTGCCGAAGTGCAAGGAGAGGATTAAAGTGGGCACAGGTGGACTCGAACCACCGACCCCTGCCTTATCAGACCAAAAAAGCCAAACTCCCGGAAGGCAAGCAGGGAGCGGAAAGGCAGGGAACAGTAAGCATTACCTACGATTTTCTTCTTTACTCCTTTCTACTGGATTTTACCTGTTTCCACTCCTGACTGGTCACTATATGGTCACCAACAAGAACTGGACAAATGATTTGACATAATCTTTAGACGTGTGCTATTCTATCCAACAGTGTAATTTCAAATTTTGAAATTACATCTTCTTGACAAAGATAGGAGATTGAGGTATAAATAGAACGGGTGAAAAAATGGAGAAGAAAGAAAAGAAAATAGAATTAGAGGCAGAGTATAATTATTATGAGGCGCACAAAGAAGAGTGGTTAAAAGATAGAGAGAACCAATTTATTTTAATTAAAGGCGAAGAAGTCAGCGGTTTTTTTGCTAAATTTGAAGATGCCTTTGACGCAGGGATAAAAAAGTTTGGGAAACCACCTTTCTTTATTCACCAAATTATAAGAGAAGAGCATATCGAAGATATTCCTGCCTTACGACTTGGAGTAATTTATGCCAATATTTAACCGCCACTATATCCAACCTAATGTTCACCTTCTCCAAAGGGAAGGGCCAAAAATCAAGGTTATAATTGCTCCCCCAAAAGCAATATTGTCACAATTAAAACAGCAGGGGACAACGCCGCCGCCGCCCTTTTCTGGGGAAGCATTAATAGACACAGGAGCCAGTATTTCTGCTGTAGATCAGAAAATTTTTCAGAAGTTAGCAATTTCACCAATAGGAGTAACTACCGTAAGAACGCCTACAACACCCCAAAAGCAAAATCTTTATCCTGTAACTTTATTTTTCCCTGAACTACGACTCGGCGGGGAGCTTGCTCGTGTAATAGGTAGTAACCTTTCAGATATGGGGATTATTGCTTTAATTGGAAGAGATTTATTAGCCACATTTGTTTTTATTTATAATGGTAAGGGTGGGGGGTTCACTCTTGCCTTTTAAGTCAAAACCTTAACTTCTCCGTCGCCTGCCTTAAATATTCCGGTGCCAAATAACAATAAACCATCATACGAGAAATCTGGTTATTGATTGCATTCTATTTATTTCTAACTATTCCATCCCTATACCTCACCTTACTACTCACTATATTGTGGAAGAGTAATGTATATGGGTAGGGAGTATCCCAAAAACCTTGTTTGCTTTGACTGCGCACTCCTTCCAATTTCTTCCAAAAACTTCCAAAAACCACTATTCCAAATTTCAATCTATTACTATTATTCTACTTTTGTAGAATTGTCTTATAACAGGAGAATATGGTATAATCTAACGAGAATTGAGGACAATCTTTCCCCAAAGCAATAATACCTACCAAAGCACCAAGTGGAATTGTAGGACTTATCATAATTTTTTTCTGATGATTATTTTCCTTGCTGTGGTAGTGGCGATTAGGTGCAGAAGAAATGGAAAAACGAAAAATTGACTTTGATACTCCTGAATGGCAGGAATATTTTAAGGGTAAATCTTCTGAAGAAATAGAGAAAATCAAAAAACTTTTTGAGGAGAAAAAAGAAATTCCCAGAAGAAGTAGCGGATCAGTGGAGAAAATTTGTCCTGAGTGCGGTGGAACTGGGAAGAAGATAACTCCTTCGGGTGAAGAGGAAATTTGCCCTGGATGTCAAGGGAGAGGTTATCGTGAGGTGACAAGTGAAGAGAAAAAGAAAAAGGATAAAGAGATGACAATAGTAATAATGTCAATCCTTCTTTCATTCATAGCTATTTGTGTAGTTTTTTCTCCCTCCTCTCCTTCTTACCAATCTTCTAAAAAATCTTCATCCGTTTCGCACCCTATACTTATGGAAGGCAGAACTTACACAATTAATCAAGATGATATAGCAGTTTTTGACACTAAAGATATACCTATTACAAAAACGGAAATGCTAAATCACTTGGTTACCGTTTTAGTTAAGGGCGATAAGATTGAGTTATCAAAATCTGGGTTCTTGGTCTCTAAAGTAGTAGTGAGGGAGCATAACGGCCAGCCAGTTTATTGGTATGGGTGGATACCGACTGGCCTCCTCTCCAAGTCAGTTAAATAGAGGATAAATTGACCATTTTTGCAATCAGATGGACACTGGACACCGGAGGGAAAATCTTGAAGAAGTTGAAAAAAGGCAGGATGGACAAAACATTGATAGGGTGTGTGTTTCCGATAGTGGGCACAGGTGGACTCGAACCACCGACCCCTGCCTTATCAGGACAGTGCTCTAACCGACTGAGCTATGCGCCCGAACTTCTAAAATTATAATTCACTTTCCCAAAAAAGTAAAGCCCTTGACATTAAAGGTATCAAAGGCAATCTGGCGCTAACAAATCTTCCTACTGGTAACCGCGAGGTTAACCCAGCAAGAGACTGTAGCCCCTTACTGCACCCGACAACGTAAGTTACAGCCTCTCTTCCTCGCAGTTAAGTAGGAATTATCCTACTTTAAGAAAAAGGCCAAAGTATTGCTTCTCTCAAAGAACTTCTATTTTTTCAACAATTCTGTAAAATCTTCAGTAGTTACATTGGCTTGGCAGTGGCTTTACTTCCTCTACCCTGATAGAAACCTACGATAAATTTCCTTACGGTCTCCAACCCGATAAATTTTGATTACTTTCTTCTCGCGCAACACCCAATAAGTGATCCGGTAAGAAGCAAAATGGATTCTACAAAGTCCTTCCAAATCAGAAGGCATATTTTTTAACCGGTAATGGATGATATATTCAGCATTCTCGCCAAGCCACTTAATCTTACAGAGAAGTTTTGTTTTTATATTAGAAGAAAGTTTTTCTAAATCAGAGATTGCTGAAGGAAGGATTACAACTTTATATGCCATTTTTTAGCCAGGTTCTCCACGCTCATTCCCCTGCCTTCTAAATCTTCTTCTCTCCTGATACGACGCAATTCTTTGATAAATTCTGGATTTTTGGATAAGAGCCAATCCTCTAAATCCTCCAGTGTTTCCGCAGTTTCCAGAGTTGTTTTAGGAATAGATACCATCTCTACTTTTTCCATTTTTTACTCCTCCCCAATTCTATACTTTAATATTTTCTTCTAATGCCCCTGTAAAACCTTGAGATAACCCTTAATTGCTTCCTGAATATTCTTTAGGGCCTCGTCCTCACTCTTTCCTTGAGACATACAGCCGGGTAAGGAAGGCACATCAGCAACGAAACCTTGATAGTTAGGGTCATACTCTAAATAAACTTTAAACTTTGTTTTTTGCATACCTTCTCTCTTTAAGTTCAATTTTTCTTTTCTCTAAATCAAATTCTATCCGGTAAAGATTGAAGAAACCATTTTGACCAAGAAAACTCAAAGGTGTTTCATACGAGAAACTAATATAGCAAGGATGTCTCCATCCCCCAACTTCAATGATAACATTATGGAAATAGGCTTTAATTCCTCCCTCCCCTATCCCGGTATATCTTCCTATCTTCCCCTTCCTTACATCTATGTCAACCATCTCCCCTAATTTTGCGTTAAAGATACAGTCGTCAGCCCCTGAATCAAGTAGAGTGATTAAATCAACATTCTTTCCATTGTAGACCAGACGAACGGGAATAAGTGGTTTCTCAATGCTTTTACGGTGAGGAAAGGCTTCTGTGGTTTCAACCGGAATTCTCCAGTATGGAAATTTCATTTAGAGAACAAAACTTCTATCGGTAGAAGGAACATTTAAGAAGATTGGTTCTTTCGTTCCTTTCTTTATAGATTCCATTAGGGCTTCCTTTGGAGAGTTACCACTTCCTACGACCTTCTTATCAGCCGGAGAAAGAGCAACCCATTTACCCTGATAGGACTTAAAAACTTTAGTAAAATCACAAGCATCTTTTCTTTTATTCATCATTCTCCTTTTCTTTTGTTAAAATTATAACATCAATAAAAATAAAAATCAAAAAAATTTATGATACAATCTCTCTTGGTAAAATAACCTTTTTTATATTCCTTAAATTCCGGGAAGGGAAGTGTAAAAATAGTAGGGGGGATATGTGAGAGAATCTGGTGTCCATATAGGTGTCCATAAGAGGTATAAAATGGGGTAAATTGGGGTGAAGTATAAAATTATTCTAAAATTTCCTGGAAATTCTGTTTTGATTTTTCAAAAGAATTTTTCATTGTAAAATATGTATTATATTTTTCCCTTAGAACATCATCAAGAAACTCCTCTTCCATAGCCAGTTTCCTCTCCTCATTTTCCAGCAATTTCTTATTTTCGTATGATTTTTGTTCAGATTTATTTCCGAAGGTAGTATTTTTGTAGGCCTGTGTATACCTTTCTATTTTCTTCTTTGAGTTGGCTATTATAAGATTTGTCTTTTTTACCTCATCCGGTTCTGTCTCTTTTATTAACGCATCCCAGTATGCAAACAAGTTTTTCACATCGGATTTATATGCCTTTTTTTCTGCATCTGAAATGTTCAGTTTTTTATTTAAATTATTTATTTTTCCTATTAATTTTTGAGTCCGCTCACAGGATGTTTCTATGGACTCATTATGAGTAGTTCTGGTATTGAGGTATTCTTTTTCGTAGAAGTTTGCTTTTTCCTCCAAAGAAAAATTTTCGTTAAGTTGAGCGAGAAGATCTTCATTCTTTTGCTGGAGATATTTTTTAAGTTCTCCCGCCACTTTCTTCCAGTAATTTCTTTTTCTTGAAACGGTTTCGTATTCTGACTTTAGTATTGTTACAATTGGAACTTCTGGTTTTAACCCCGCGGCAAAATCTTCCTTTATTTCGTTTATTTTTTCCTCTGTTGTCTTTTTCTCGAGGAGTTCATAAACAGGTTTTTCTGCCTCCATAATTTTTTCTTTCTTTGCGTATATGGCAGCTAAGATAGCAGCTAAAAAAACTGCGATACAAAGAATAACAAAAAATCCTTTTGTTACGGAGCCCCCTCTTCTGTTTCCTATGTATCTCATGTATATTATCTCTTATATTGTATATTATATCTGGACTTTATATTTTTGTCAAGGGGAGATAGTTTTTCCATGTTTTAATATTTAGGATACAGAACTTTACAATTTACGCTTTTAATTTGACTTTTCTTAAAAAATGTGATTTGCTATAGGTAATAAAATGATAATAGATTTAACTCCTGCCCAGATTGAAGAAGCGATAGCTTATGGAGAGGCAATGAAGGATACTCCTATCCTGGAGCGTGTTAAGGAGTGGGTTGCCGACCTTGGTCCGGAGACCGGTTACGCTACGGTGGATACGAGATTCAAAGAGATTACTCGTGTTGCAAGAACATTAATTTTGCAGGGCAAGAAGATATCTCTGGAGAAGGTAGGGGCAATTTTAGGAAGTATCCTCCCGGGCAACCTCAATTTCAGCGCTACAATTTATGGTTCCACCCCTGATTTTGCCAGAAATTACAAGGCATTTCTTAGAGATCAAGGAAAAACTATCTTTCCTCACTATGAGCATATCCCTCGGATTGCACAGGAGAGAGTAGATGGAATCCCGGGCTATGTGACGACCTGCCTTTCTGTCTTTCCAATTAAGGAAATTGACCTTAATTCTGAGGTAACTATGGAATTTGTTGAGACACGAGAAAAGAAAAAATTGAAATTTGTCTTTGCTCTCTCAAAACTGCGTTAAGAAAGTTTGTTTTCCCGAGAAAATAAAAACCCAGGCAAAACCTGGGTTTTTATTTATAAAGAGGTGTACTGCAAAAGTCATCTTTTTTACACAACCTTAAAACAACACTCCTTAGAAAGGAGGTGATCCAGCCACACCTTCCGGTACGGCTGCCTTGTTACGACTTCGTCCTCCTTACCGAGCGTACCTTTGGTCCGCTGTAAGAGCGGAACTTCGAGTATATTCGATTCAGCTGACGTGACGGGCGGTGTGTACAAGGCCCGGGAACGTATTCACCGCAGCATAGCTGATCTGCGATTACTAGCGATTCCAACTTCATGAGGGCGAATTGCAGCCCTCAATCCGAACTGGGGCCTGCTTTTTGAGATTTGCTCCACCTTACGGTATTGCTCCTCTTTGTGCAGACCATTGTAGTACGTGTGTAGCCCGGGATATAAGGGGCATGAGGACTTGACGTCATCCCCACCTTCCTCCCCGTTGTTCGAGGCAGTCTCCCTAGAAAATCCTCCTTGCAGAGGTAACTAAGGATAAGGGTTGCGCTCGTTACGAGACTTAACTCTACATCTCACGACACGAGCTGACGACAGCCATGCACCACCTGTCTCCAGGTTCTCTTACGAGCACTCCATCCTTTCGGATAGATTCCTGGGATGTCAAACCCCGGTAAGGTTCTTCGCGTATCGTCGAATTAAACCACATACTCCACCGCTTGTGCGGGCCCCCGTCAATTCCTTTGAGTTTCAGCCTTGCGACCGTACTCCCCAGGTGAGGTATTTAACGCGTTAGCTTCGACACCTACCGAATTTCGGCCGATGTCTAATACCCATCGTTTACGGCTAGGACTACCAGGGTATCTAATCCTGTTTGCTCCCCTAGCTTTCGCATTTCGATGTCAGTTTTAGGCTAGAGAGCCGCCTTCGCCACTGGTGTTCCTCCCGATATCTACGCATTCCACCGCTACACCGGGAGTTCCGCTCTCCTCTCCTAAACTCCAGTCGGATAGTTTCAAATACACTTCCTCGGTTGAGCCGAGGGATTTCATACTTGACTTATCCAACCATTTACATGCCCTTTACACCCAATAATTCCGGACAACACTTGCCCCCTCCGTCTTACCGCGGCTGCTGGCACGGAGTTAGCCGGGACTTCCTTTAGTGGTAATGTCAATTCGTCATTGAATAAATCAACGGTGAACTTCATCCCACTTGACAGAGCTTTACGACCCGAAGGCCTTCATCGCTCACGCGGCGTCGCTGGATCAGAGTTTCCTCCATTGTCCAAAATTCCCCACTGCTGCCTCCCGTAGGAGTCTGGGCTGTATCTCAATCCCAGTGTGGCTGATCGTCCTCTCAGACCAGCTACCCATCATCGCCTTGGTAAGCCATTACCTTACCAACAAGCTAATAGGGTCTGAGCTCCTCCTTCAGTAACAATCTATAAAAAAATTATCTTTTACCGCAAAGACATCATCTTCGTGGTCTTATGGAGTATTAGTCCACCTTTCGGTGGGTTATTCTCCTCTGAAGGGTAGATACCCAGATATTACTCACCCATTTGCCACTTTCCCTCACCTCCATTAACCTTGCGGTCAATTTTGATGAGTTTGACGTTCGACTTGCATGTGTTAGGCACGCCGCCAGTGTTAGTCCTGAGCCAGGATCAAACTCTCAGATATTTAACAGTTGACCTCGCAATACACCTCTCCAATTTTCAAAGAACATTTTTTCTCTCTGTCATTCCCGAAGTTAGTAATCGGGAATCCATTTCTTTAATTCTAATTGTAATTATACCTCAAAAAAATAGTTTGTCAAATTTCTGTATATCATATCATAAAAAAAATTGTTGTCAACTATTTTCCGAAGATATGATATAATAATCAACAAATGGAAAAAGGAACCGACACAATCTGCGCCATATCCACACCGTTAGGGGTAAGCGGTATTGGCATTATCCGTCTGTCAGGTCCCTTAACCTATAAGATTCTCAACAAAATCTTTGTCAACAAAAAGAAAAAAAAGGTTTCTTCTTTTCCCAGCCACTCGGTTCACTATGGTCACATCGTTAGTAATAGCACAGTTATTGACGAGGTCCTTCTCACGATTATGCGTTCACCTAAAAGTTATACCAGAGAGAATATGGCGGAGATTGGCTGTCACGGAGGTCTTCTTTCCTTAAAGAAGGTTCTGCATCTGTGTTTAGAACAAGGTTGTCGGTCGGCAACCCCCGGTGAATTTACCAGAAGAGCATTCCTCAATGGACGAATTGACTTGACTCAAGCAGAGGCGGTAATCGATATCATCAATTCAAAAACGGAGAGAGGTTTGGAAACGTCTCTTTTACAATTAAAGGGTTACCTTTCACAAGAAATTAAAAATATCAGAAAAACAATCATTTCTCTTTTAGCAAAGATTGAGGTTTCCCTTGATTTTGTCGAGGAGGACCTAAAATTTATCACCTATCACCAGGTTAAAGATAAACTTAAAAAAATAGAAAAGCGAGTGGAGGAATTACTCCAGAGAGCACAGGCAGGCAGAATTATCAATCAGGGTATCAGTACCGCAATTCTCGGGCGACCTAACGTTGGGAAATCAAGTTTACTGAATGCATTTCTCGGAGAAAATCGGGCAATTGTCACCAAAATTCCGGGAACGACAAGGGATACAATAGAGGAAACGATAAATTTAAAAGGAATCCCTTTGAAAGTCATTGATACTGCGGGAATCAGAAAAACAAGAAAAATAATCGAAGTGGAAGGAGTAAAGAGAAGTAGGGGTTGGTTAAAAAAAGCCGACCTTATTCTTCTCATTCTGGATAGTAATCAGCCCCTTGATAATGAGGATTTAGAATTGGTTAAGGAGATAAAAGAGAAAAAATCAATTCTGATTCTGAATAAAATTGACTTACCATTAAGAATGAGTCCGAAAAAGTTAAAATCTTTATCTAACGGAAAAGAAATTGTCAGGATTTCTGCCACAAAAAGGATTGGTCTGGAAAACCTGGAAAGAATAATTTATAATCTTATCTGGGAAGGAAAGATTTACTCTTCTGACCAGGCCTTAATTATTAATTCTCGCCATCAAGAACTGCTCTGGGATGTGAAAAAAAATATTAAGGATGCGCTGGGCTCTGTTTGCCAAAAGGAATCTCTGGAATTTGTTGTTTTAGATTTAAGACAAGCTTTAAAAAATTTTAATCAAATAGTGGGAGAAAATGTTTCCGACGAGGTGCTTAACGAAATCTTCTCCCATTTCTGCGTTGGTAAATAGATTATATTTTATCCTTTGTCTTTAATAATTCCCAGGGGGAAGGTTGAAGTCATTTTTTCCTTAATCCATCTCATCGATTCTTGCGGAGATAAACCCCAGTTGATTGGGCAAGGAGAAAGAAGTTCCACAAGAGAGAACCCCTTTTTCTCCAATTGATTGCGAAATGCTTTTTTAATTGCCTGTTTGGCTTTTAAAATGTGAGGAACCGAATCGAGAGCAACCCGTTCCAGATAGGTTGTTCCCTCTAAGGAAGATAAAAGTTCGCAGACCTTAATTGGGTAACCGTCCAATTGTGAATTTCTTCCCTTTCTGGTAGTGGTTGTCTTCTGATTGAGAATGGTTGTTGGCGCCATCTGCCCTTTGGTCATTCCATAGACAGCATTGTTAATAAAAATTACGGTGATATTTTCCCCGCGGTTAGCTGTATGCACGATTTCTGCCGTTCCGATAGCAGCAATGTCTCCATCTCCCTGATAGGTAAAGACAATTCTATCTGGATGGACTCGTTTGATGCCGGTGGCAACTGCCGGCGGTCGTCCATGTGCGGCTTCCGTTACGTCAAAGTTCCAATAATCATAAGCTAGTACGGCGCATCCTACCGGGGCAATCCCGATGGTCTTTTCTCTGATTTTCAGTTCGTCAATTACCTCAGCAACCAATCTATGAGCAATGCCATGACCACAACCCGGACAGTAGATTGTTTTCTCTGCAGTTAAACTTTTTGGTCTGCCAAATATTTTCTTCATGTACATTTAACCACGGCTGTCATTGCGAGGAGCGCAGTGACGTGGCAATCTCTCACTTCTTGAGATTCTTCACGGAGCCTGCCCTTGAGTGAGATTCTTCGGCTACGCCTCAGAATGACAAACGAAGGGTTCAGAATGACACTTTGTGTCATCTTTTCTTTACCTCTTTGAGGATTTCTTTTGAGGTAGGAATTCCTCCACCGGGACGGCCGTAGAAGAAAATTTTTGCTTTATTCCCAATGGCAATTTGGACATCATCGAGCATCTGTCCTAAATTCATCTCTACCACTAAAAATTTTTTTCCTTTTTCTGCAAGTTTTCCCAATGCTTTATAAGGAAATGGCCATAAACTAATTGGCCGAAAAAGCCCCAATTTCATACCCTCTTTTCTTCCCTCCATAACTGCTCCCATAGCAATTCTGGCACAACTTCCATAAGCCACTAAGAAAAAGTTACTATCTGCACCATAGTAAGTTTCGTAACGAATTTCCCTTTCCTCTATTTTTTTATATTTTGCGGCTAATTTCCAGTTGTGGGTTTCTAATACGCCGGGAGCGAGAAAAAGGGACTTAATGGAATTGGGTTTTCTTCCTTTACAACCGGTAAGCGCCCAGGGTTTTTTGGGTAATCTTTTTTTAAATTTTTTTAGTTTTACCGGTTCCATTACCTGGGCAAGGATTGCATCCCCCAAAATGAGTGCAGGATTGCGGTATTTATCGGCTAAGTCAAAGGCAAGATAAGTCAGGTCAAAAAGTTCCTGAATCGAGGAAGGTCCAAAGGCAATGGTTCGGTAGTCACCATGTCCTCCTCCACGCGTGGCCTGGAAATAATCGGATTGACTGGGTGTAATGCCCCCCAGTCCAGGACCAGCTCTATTCATATTGATAATTACTGCCGGCAGTTCACAGCCGGCAAGATATGAGATTCCTTCCTGTTTCAAGGAGATACCCGGGGAAGAGGAAGAGGTCATTGCCCTGGCACCGGCGAGCGAAGCCCCAAAAACCATATTGATGGCGGCTAATTCACTTTCCGATTGGATAAAGGTTCCTCCCATTTCTCTCATTCGCCAACTCATATATTCGGTAAGTTGATTCTGCGGGGTAATTGGATAGCCAAAGTAATAACGGCATCCCGCCCGAATTGCCGCTTCTCCCACCGCCTCATTTCCACTAATTAAAACTTTCTTTATCATACAACTATTTTACCACACTTTTTTATCTTATTTCCAGATTGGTTGAAAATTAAGCCATTGAGAGAGATGAGCGGAGATATGTTTTTCCACTGCGCCCAACGCTTGCCGTGCCAGTTTCTCCAAATCTTTTTCTTTATTTCCGGTTATGATTGGTAGAATAGGCGGCTCAAAAATGAAAAGAAATTTTCCTCCCTTTGTTCTGGTTAAAAAACCCGGGACGATAGGACAGTTCATTTTAAGGGCTAAAGCTGCTGGCCCCTTGGGGACTCTGGTTTTCTTTCCGAAAAACTCTATTTCTATTCCTTGCTCACCAATTAATCTGTCTCCCAGGAGCGCTACTATTTCATTTCTCTTTAAGGCCTGAATAATTTTTTTCATTCCCCCTCCCCAGGGAATAACCTTTATTCCTTGATGTTCTCGTCTTTCTACAAAGATTCTGTCTGCTCTTTGCTCTTTGTGGGGGAGGGCTATCGCATTTATCGGATAACCTAAAATGCTGGTAACAACACCGGCCAATTCCCAGTTACCAAGATGAGCGGTGATGCTAATTACTCCTTTTCCGTAATTAAAGGCCTGGTCAAGATATTGTCTTCCCTCTATCGTCACAAATTTTCCGAGATTATTCTTATTGATTTTAGGAAGAAAAGCAAATTCGGTTGCGTGCATTGCGAAATTATAGAATATTTCCTTAACATATTTTTTCAGCAAGTATCTATCCGGAGGTTTTTCACCGAACGGTTCCCGAAAGGTTAATACCTGTCTGACATTACTCTTTACCCATCCCTTTATTTTTCTTTTGAGTAGATAGTGAATATCTGCAATCCGTCTGGCAATAAAGTAATTGAGTTTTAAAGGAAAATGCATCCCCAAAAAACAGCATAAACGGTATAAAAAAACCATTTTCTTTTTTCTTCTCTTATAGAAAATTGGATAGTTTCTGTAGCGTGCCGCTTAAGAAACTATCCAATTTTTCTTCTTCCTTCCATCGCTTGTGTCAATGTGAATTGGTCAGTATTACCAATGCTACTACCCAGAGGGAGACCATGAGCAATGCGGCTGTGAGGAACGTTCATGGATTTAAGCAGTTTGGAAAGATAGAGAGCGGTAGTTTCTCCTTCCGTGTCCGTATTTGTAGCGATGATGACCTCTCTTGGTTCGTCTCTTTTCAGCCGTTCCACCAATTCTTTGATTTTGAGAGTATCCGGACCAATTCCTTCCAGAGGTGAAATCTTTCCCCCTAAAACGTGATAAACGCCATTGTAGTTAGTTTTTTCCAGGGTGGTAACATCGCAAAATTCCTCAACAACGCAGATTAATTTTCTGTCTCTTTTTTCATCGCGGCAGATGGTGCAGGGCTCATTTTCCGTGATGTTGTTGCAAATTGAGCAGGATTTTATTCTTCTTTTAAGATTGAGAATTGCCTCGCCAAGCATTTTGTTTTCTTCTTCGGAGGATTTAAGGAGATGGAAAGTAAGTCGTTCTGCGCCTCTCTGCCCAATCGTAGGGAGTTTCTTCAAAGAATCGATTAACTCCTCCAAAGGTTTTGGATATAATGCCATTTTTAATGAGTAGACAATTTACGTTTACGTAAATTGTAGGCTGTAAGCCGTCTGCGAATTGAACCCAGCACTAATTTTCTGCTCTGGCTAATTATCTTTGAAAAATAAGTGCTGGGTCAAATTCAGCCATACAGTTTACCTTAACCTGCGGTCTTCGTAAACTGTGGCTTCATTTGACAATCTTTCCCCCGAAGAGTTCCAGGATTTCCTTAACCTTTTTCTCTTCTTCCATTGTCAGTTTCCTTCTTGGAGGTATCTCTGGGGAATCCGTATTTTCTTTTTTGTCTCCGTAAACAGTTTTTATAATGAAATTGCGTGCAAACCTTTTTCTTAAAAGATCCGCAAGGAACTTTCTATTTCTTTCCACCGTTTCTTTCTGGAAGCGCATCCCTTTTTCAAATTCAATGGTAATAGAGTTATCTTTAACATCTTTAATCTTACCCTGTTGGAGACAAACTTTCAATCCCGTCTTTTTTCCGTTAATCTCCGTCAGGACCGAAGGCCAGGATTTATTTATCTCTTCGTCATTTACCGGATAGGATGTTTCGGGCTCCTTAACCTCATGTTTAACATCTTCCTTTAATACAATCTTTTCTTTCTTCTCTTCAGGAGCACTTGCCTCCTCTGTAGTTTTATCTTCTTTTTTCTGAGGATTTTTCTTGCTAAAATCCTTAATCAAAGAAAGTAGGAAGACCTCTGAGACAACAGAGGCGGATTCTTCCCTTCTTATCCTCTCTTTAAATAAAGAGATTTTTTCTACAATCCGGAAGAGTTCATCGGAGGAGAAATTTTTACCCTGGTCTTTCAGAATTTGTTTTGACTCATCATTTAGGTTGAGTAAGGAAGAAAGCGCATAACTTTCTTTTAGCAGAAGAATATTGCGAAAATATTTTAGAAGACCGCCAAAGAAAGAAGTCAAGTTTTTCCCCTCACTGGTTAATTTGTCAGTAATTACAAAGAGTGAAGAGGGGTCATTATCGATAATTGTTTCTGCAACCTTAAAGTATGTTTCTTTATCCACCAAACCAAGCAGGTCATTCACCTGGCGGATAGTAATTATGTTTTCCTCGGTGAAGGAAACAAGTTGGTCTAAAATAGAAAGGGAATCGCGCAAGGAACCATCAGCAAAAACTGCTATTCTTCTTAGGGCTTCTTCTTCGACTTTAATTTTTTCTTTTTCGGCAACGTTCTTTAAATGAGTAAGTATATCTGAGACCTTAATTGGTTTGAAGTCAAAGTGCTGACAGCGCGAAATGATTGTGGGAATAACCTTGTCCGGCTGAGTTGTGGCAAAAATAAACTTGATGTGTGCCGGTGGTTCCTCCAATGTTTTTAGAAGAGCATTGAATGCTTCTGTGGTGAGCATATGCACCTCATCAATAATGTAAATCTTGAATCTGCTCTTTGTGGGAGTGAACTTTGCGTTCTCACGTAATTCTCTAATCTGGTCGATTCCTCGATTAGAGGCGCCGTCAATCTCCAGGACATCGGGATTATTCCCGGCAGTAATCTCTTTACAAATTTCACATTGATTACAGGGGGTAGCCGTTGGTCCTTTTTCGCAATCAAGAGCTTTGGCTAAAATTCTCGCCATAGATGTTTTACCTACGCCTCTTGGTCCCGCGAAAAGGTAAGCAGAGGCAATTTTATTTTTAGCAATCGCATTGCTTAAAGTTCTGGTAATCTGTTCCTGTCCGATTACCTCCTCAAAATTCTGTGGCCGATATTTCCTCGCTAAAACAAGATATGACATTATGTTGTTTCCCCTTTTATGGGAATGCTTCTTTCTTTGCGGATGTCATCAATCTGTTGTAATGGTTTCTCCAGTTGATTGCGCCGGGTGGATGTAAGGCGAACAAATTCCTTTTTTGCCTCATCAATTCTTTTCCCCATTTTATCCATAGATTCGCAGAATGACTGATATTGTTTATTAACGGCACCTAATATTGATAATATCTCCGCGGTTTTCTTCTCCAGATTGAAATTATCCACCGCCTGGCGGATAATCGCCAGGATAGCATAAAGAGTGATGGGGGAGCAAAGGATTACCTTGTTTTTCAGCGCTTCATCGGTGATGCTGCGGTCACTCTCCTGGATAAATGCATAGACCTGCTCATTAGGAATAAAAACAAGGACATAATCAACCGTGTGTTCTTCAGGGTTAATGTAATCCCTGGTGGTTACCTCCTTAATTCTATCTTTTACATCACGCAAAAATTGGGATTTATACTTTTCCTTCTCGGAAGAATTTTCTGCTTCCAGATAAGAGACATAATTATCTAAAGGAAATTTAACGTCCATATTTAGTTTTAACCCCTGAGGCAAAAGAAAGGTATAATCCGGACGAGTTGTTGTTGTCTCCAGAGTTTTTTGTTTCTCATAATTGATTCCTTCCATAAAACCGGCAAGACGGAGCACATCCTCAGCCATTCTTTCTCCCCATTGACCACGGGCTTTTGGATTAGAAAGAGCCATCCTTAATTGATTGGTTGTCTCCTGCAATTTTCCGGTCTGCTCGGCGGCTGATTTCAACTGGGTAGAGAGTTCGCTAAACTTTTTCTCCCTATCCTTCTCTAAATTTTTAACCAGATTTTGGACGCTCTCCATCTCCTTCTTCATCACCCCTAAACTCTGGTCAATTAATTTTTTCTTGCCTTCCAACTCCTTTTCTCCGGATTTGGTCTGCACGGCAAGGGTTTCGTTGGCAAGTTTAAGAAACTCATCGGTGTTTTTGGAAAGTGCCTCCATTGAAAGAGAAGAAAATGAATCCTTTAAACTTTTCTGTAAAAACCTGAAAACAATAACCAAAAGAAATATGACAACTATTCCGATTAATAAAGGAATTAGAGGGTTCATTTTTCACTCCAGAGATTATGGTGAAAGATACTCTCCATCCTTTTCTTTGGCACGTGCAGGACACCCTGTTTATCCTTCCAGTATTTGATTGACCCCTTAAACTCTTCTGTCACGGATTTTTCATCCGGATAGCCCAATGCAAGAACTGAATCAATCTTATGTTTCCTGGGAATTTTTAAAATTTGTCTCAGTTTTGCTCTTTCGATGGAGGCAATCCAGCAACTGCCAATTCCTTTTTCTGCGGCAACCAAAATTATATTCTCCATCGCCGCAGCGGCATCCTTTTCTCCATATTTATTAATTTCTTTATTGACTAAAACAATAATGTAGGCGGTTGGCCTTTTGCCTTCCTGAGGGTTGCCGGCCGGGACAATGTAGCCAGCCCATTTCAAAGTGGTAAAGACCTTATCTAATAAAGTTAAATTATCAACTACGATATATGCACATGGTTGTAGATTACCTCCTGAAGGTGCTAACCGACCGGCATTAACCAACTTTTTTAAAAGAGCAAGCGGTATCTTTTTCTGCTGAAAACTCCTGATAGTCCTCCGTTTTAAAATGAGTTTATATACCTCATCCATTTCCGTAAAATCCCTCCTTTCTATTTACAACAGCGGAGAGGGGGAGATTCGAACTCCCGAGACCTTACGGTCTACGCGATTTCCAGTCGCGCGCACTCGACCGGGCTATGCGACCTCTCCTTATTTATCCATTTCCCCATTATATGACTTTTTAGGAAGAAAAGAAGCGGAGATGCTAACAGCCAAAAATACTTTTAAAAGGTCTCCGGGGATAAATGGTAAAATCGCAATAATGAATATTTTGGAAAAACTTACTCTGGTCAGAAAGAAGAGATAGGAAGCACCAAAAATGTAGATAATCAAAACCCCCAGAAGCATCAGCCCTAATTGCGGTAGAAAAAATCTATTTTTTATTTTCCTGTCAACCTGACTGCCGATAAAAAGAGAGGCAAAAATAAAACCAATAAGGTAACCGGAGGTGGGATTAGCAAAAAATGCAGAAAAGGAAATAATAGTCCAGCCCTTAAACCAGGGAATACCGGAAAGCCCTAAAAGAAGATAAATCACCATTGATAATCCGCCGTAGAACCTTCCCAGAAAAATACCGCTTAAGAGTACTCCCAAAACCTGGCCGGTAATCGGTACCGGGGTAAAAGCCAAAGGGATTCTGATGCCGGCTAAAAGTCCTGTGCAAAGTGCCATTCCAAAGCAAAGCCCTATTTTATACAGAGCGGATAAGCTTTCCCGCCAGAGGAATGCTTCCAACCGTAAACTTCTTACTTTTTCAATCATTATTTTTCTCCCTGTTGCTCTCCTCGGGCGTCATAAATGTCGCCCCTACAATGTAGGGGTTCGATTCATCGAACCCGAAACAACTGACTATTGTAGTTGCCTCATTCCTGAAGATTGTGGAGAGGGAGGGATTCCTTCTCCCTCGTCGCTACTCGCTTCTCATCCGAAGCCGGCCACCCTCACTGTCGTTCCCCTACGGTTCACTTTTCGTGCACTGCACGCGCTCGGGTTGGCTTCAAATCCTATGTATTCCTGAAGTTTGCGGAGAGAGGAGGATTTGAACCCCCGGACCCATAAAAGGTCAACGGTTTTCGAGACCGCCCCAATAAGCCGCTCTGGCATCTCTCCCCAGCACGCCCAGGCGGACTTGAACCGCCAACCTACAGGTCCGCAACCTGTCGCTCTATCCAATTGAGCCATGGGCGCAAGCGGAGAGGGAGGGATTCCTCCTCCCTCGTCACTACTCGTTCCTCATCCGTCGCCGGCCACCCTCACTGTCGCCTCATTACCTTCGGCTTTTCGTGCACTGCAGTCTTGTCCCTTTGGGACTTCGGTCAGGGTGCTCACATCTCGCACCCGACGCTATCTCGTGCTCCTTACTCGTCGCACAGCGTCCGCTCGGGTTGGCTTCGAATCCTGAGTATTTTCAAAGAAGCGGAGAGGGAGGGATTCGAACCCTCGGAGGCAGGAAATCCCACCTCAATGGATTAGCAATCCACCGCACTCAACCGGGCTATGCGACCTCTCCTAACCGTTTTTAATATTTTAGTATACCCTATAATTAGTTAATTATCAATAGATTTTGTGATGAAAAAAATAGGTAGGATATTTTGGGAGGTAACGAAGCCGTAGAGGTCGGAGTTACTCCGACCTCTACAATATTTTTACCTGGTGCGGATGATGTAGTAATTCTCCGGCTGAAATCTGGCTGGAGTGATAAATAATCCAGTGGGCATAACCTTTATCCCAATCTGCGAGCCATCGATAACGGCAACAGGACCGTTCAAGAATTCATCGCCGATAATGGAGATTTCAGAAGGAAGATAAGGGAGCGATATTTTAGAGCCCCAGGGCTGCAAAGTGCGTGCGTAGAATAGATTGAGCACGTTGGCTTGCGCAATTATTGTCTCTCCATAACCGCGACTTAGAATACTTCCTTCGGTGCTACCACTGCCGTAGTTGCCGCCCCCCATCAGGTGATTATTCAGGATTACCAATCCCGGAGGTGATGGCTCGAATATTTCCACTCTTTCGGTTCTCGCAGTTGAGTTTACCGTGCCATCAAGAATTACGGATACCTGATTTTGCTCTGAGCCCCCCCAGACCCAGAGGTCTCCGTTAATGTCAACGTCAATCGGGTTATCTGTCGTTCCAACTATCCCACTCGCTTTAAGTGATGATTTGGCAGTTCCGGTAATTAGGCCGCCGGCAGTATCAAAAATATTACCACCAGTAGAATTCAGGTTCACCGCATAACCACCGTTAGCGGTAACCGTTGTCGTGGTAATGGTGCCTCCGGCTTCAACGTCAACCAATCCTGCGGTTGTAACCACCGAGGTTAGACCAACCGCATCTTTCTCTAAAATGTAGACGTCACCGTTTACCGCAGCGGTAATTGTATCTACGTCCGTGTCTAACTGATTATTAATTCCGGGCGCGCCAACCTTACCTGCAGGAACGTTAAGGATTAAATCGGCGGCGGATATGTCGGTTGTTGGGTCTGTAGTATCGGTAATATCTCTTGCCGAAGTTAAAGTAACCATATCATTTAAGGCGGTGATATCTCCGCTCTGAATAATATCTCCGGCAGTAGTGGTTAGGAAAACATCATCATCGCTGCCGGTATCTCCGCCAGCGGTTACCGATGTAACTGTCATATTATCCCCGGCATTTACGGTAATTGAGCCATCGGTAGTGGTCACGTTGGCTAAAATAATCGTATCGGTCTCATTTATAGTCACAATACCTGCCGCATTGGCATCAGCGTCAAGGGTATTTACAGTGGTATCAAGGTCTATTCCACCAAGTGCATCTGCGGTGAGGACATCGGCGGTAACATCAACTGCGGCAAAGCCATCCTGGGTTATTGCTCCCCCCTGTGCATCAAGGGTAACATCACCCAGTGCACCTGCGTTTATATGTATCGCCTGAATTCCCGCACCGGTACTGGTAAGGGAAATATCGTTGGTATCATCATCTGTAGTGGAATCAACGGCGGTTGCGGTAATCTGACCACCGGCAACTACGATAACGCTTCCGTCGGCAACATCAACATCAACGAGGTCGATTGCATCGGTTTCGGTAATGACGATGTCGCCCGAACCAACATTAATGGTTAAAGCATTCAATGAAGCAACCGTGGTCTCGATGTCAAGTTCGCCCGTGGTGCTGCCAATCTCGTCCTGGGCAGTTATCGTTAGAGTATCAGCAATTATATCAACGTCAGTATCCGCAGGTCTCAGACGCCTATCTATTTCCGTTATAGAGCCATTCGTTGCTGCTAATGTGACATCTCCGTTAGCACCGGTGTCGTCATCGGTCGATACGTATTCAAGAGTGATGTCACCCGTCTGGGCTGTAATTGAAATGCTGTGTCCATTTGCGCCGCCGGTATCGGAGCGAACATCAATAACACTTGTCTCAATTTCCGGTTCGTGCTTACCGCCATTTGTTATTAAGGTAATGTCACCATCATTGGTGTCTATTGACTGTAGTTCAATTCCGTCTCTGCTGCCGGTATCAAGTTCCGTAAGATAGATATTGCCTGCAGTTGTTGAATCCGCAACAAGAGTGGTAATATCGGTTTCAATGTCAAGTTCACCGGCTCCACCGATGTCACCCGCTGCAGTTAAGGTTAATAGGTCACCGGTAACATCAATGGCAGCATCAGCAAACCTATCCGTTCTTCCCGGATATAGCAGCTGGTTATCAAGCTCAACTATGGAACCCAAGGTTGCCGTCATTGTAATATCGTCCGTTCCGGCATCGCCAACTGTCCCAACATATATATTTCCGGTATCAGCGGTAACGGTTATATCGTCATCTGCCAATACAGTATTTAACACTATATCTTGATGCCCTACACCAAGACCACCCGTAGAGTGTAAGGTAACATCTCTACCGATACCATTGGCACTGATATTTTCTACCGCTATATAACCACCTGCCGTGATATCGATGTAACCATCTACCGTACTTACATTTTTCAAGATTACATCATTTAACTCGCTAATCACAACGTTACCGGAAGAGGAACTTGTCTCAGCATTAAGAGTGACGGCATCTATTTCCAGTTCATATTTTTTGCCAATACCGATTGCAGAACTCAACGTTACTTCATCGCCGGTAATATCGACATCCGGGTCCTCAATAACTCCGGTTTCAACAAGTTCGTCGATATAGCCGCTTGTTGAGGTAATGTTGACATCAACGTTTGAACTGTCACCAACTACATCGATGGCTATATCTCCAATGTCTGCAGTGATATTAATTGTGTTATCACCCAGGACAGAACCCAGGACCATTCCTCCTCCATCGGTATTCAGAGTTACCGTACCATTGGTAAGCCCGCCGGCATCAATGCCGCCGGCATTATTCGGTGCGGCGTGAGTAGTTGCAAAATCAACCCGTATTCCCGGTTCTGCCGTAGCACCAACCGAATCTATCCTTATGCCGCCATCGGTTGTGAAAACCTTTTTGACAACCAATCCACCGCCGCCTGTCTGCTGGAAGGTGAAATCAGCATTCGTTCCCACCGTATTATTAAGTCCGCCGGCAACAACTCCCAGAATTGTTGTCTGGGAGTTTATATTTTCTATAGCTATACTTGCCGCACCGCCACCGGTTGTATTGGCAGTTATCGTGTTTGCCTGAGTATCGATATCACTGGTGGTAATTCCAATACCATTGGCAGCAGTCATCGTTAAGACATCACCGGCAAGATATTCATCCTCAGTTCCAGCATCGTCATCATCTATAACACCATTCGTAGCGGTTAAGGTAATATCTCCCGTGCTTGTTGTCCTTACCTCATCAGAAAGCAAGATGTCATTCCCTGCAGTCATCGTAATATTACCTGCCAGAGTGCTATTGACTGGACCGTTGACATCAATGGTATCAGTAGCAGTTACACTGATATCACCAACGGCTAATAACCCGGAAGCATCAATCGTTACGGTTGCCGGGTCAATGGTAATCTTGCCGCCGGAGTTAACGATTGTGCCGGGTTCAGCATCCATAGTAAAGGCGGTTGCTGCGGTAATCTCAACATCACCGGTTCCAATAGTTACTATCTGACCTGTATTTCCGGTAGAACCTAAAAGGACACTGGCTCCGGCATTGATATCAATCTTACCGTTTACACTCGTCACCGCTGCATCCTCATCCTGAGATATATTTACATTGTTGTTGGTTGAAGCAAGAGTAAGCGTACTGTCTCCCGCTGTCTCTACGTTAGCATCAATCTCAATATTTCCACCGGTGGTAGTCATTGAGAGATTGCCGGCAGAGGAGACCGCGCCGTTAATGTCAATCGGACCATTGGTACTAACTAAGGTTGTTGTGCCTATTCCTGTTGTGGTTAAACTTCCGGTATTGGCGATATCAATCTCGCCGGTTGCGGTGATGCTAACATCTCCGTCGACAACCATTGCTCCGGTAATATCGGTAGTGGCGCTGCTGGTGACGGTTAATCCGTCAATGTTCCCTGCCTCTAAGTCAACGTTGCCGGTGCCGGCTACTAATTGAAGGGTATGGCTGCCTTCTAAAGAAGTGCCTAAATCGATGTCACCATCACCACTGGTCATCACTACATTAGTCGCCAGATTGGTAGTGCCGGTATCATCAAAGTTGATTGTGCCTGCTGTGGTAATTGTTGTGCCGTTTAAGGTAGCGGTGGAGGCATTGACATCCAGAGAAGTAACACCTGTAATGTCATTTATCGCTAAAGCGCCTTCAGTAGCATTAAGGATGATTACTCCGGGGGTAGAACCGGTAATGGCATTGGCTATTGTTAGGTTACCGTCGTTGCTGGTTAAGGTAGCTGCTCCTTCTGTATCTACCGGTCCGGTGATAGTGAAATTAGTAGCGGATTGCAGAGTAAGACCGTCAGCAATTTCAATATCCAAACCCGTAAGAGTGATAGCACCGCTTACGCTCTCTATGTCACCCTGTATGTCAATTGTACCGCCGGCATCGATGTTAATCAGGTCAGTTACGGTCATAGTATCAAAGATATTGACATCACCATTCTGGGTATTGGCAGAAAGAGAATCCAGGGGTATGTACTGGCCAACTTCATCAAACCAGATATTACCATCCATATTGGTTACGGCTAAATCATAGGCACCATCAAGGGCAGCCCCGGTGAGAAGTATATCTCCTGCAGCAGTGCTAGTTATACTGACATTGCCGGATAAGTCAACATTGTCACTATCAGAGAAGTCTATTCCTCCGGCAACGGTGATATCATTATTTAAGGTAGTTGTTCCGGTGACATCAACATCTAAACCGGTAAGCGGTGTGCTCGCACCGATAGTTCCAAAAGTTGCATCACCACCGGCAACTACCTGTAGGTCTTGGGCACCATCAAGCTGTCCGGCAGGATTGAACAGGATGTCTCCTGCGGTTGCGGTAAGGACGATTGGGCCTGTAGCTAATAAGACGTTCTCACTGTTGTTTAAGATAAGGTCATTATCAACGGTGACATCATTATTGAACTCAACGTTCTGGGCGGCAACGGTGAGGTTAAAGGGTGTTTCGGTATCACCAACAGTATCATTAAAGTCAACCAGACCACTGGCGGCATTGACAATTAAACTATGGTCGGAGAAACCATCATCATTTATCGTGGAGTTAAGTATAAATACTACATCGCCGCTTGTGCTTTCAATGGTGCGGGTTGCAGCTCCTCCATCTAAA
>SDBU01001777.1_pt1 | contig 29899 bp, 33 predicted proteins | sample 2277071 | NCBI WGS metagenome assembly SDBU01 (sample SAMN10397929, study PRJNA504765) | marine sediment metagenome | isolation source: marine sediment core GS08_GC12, 126 cmbsf | place: Arctic Ocean: Gakkel Ridge, Loki's castle | collected 2008 | reverse complement strand
ATAGAAGATATCGAAACCCTCTTAAGGAAGCGTCACCGCATCGATGCCGATGAGGATAACGACTTCGCCGTTATGAGCCTGGAGCAGATGCTCGGCATATTTGAGACCATAACCCTTGCCTTAACCGCATTCCTAGGGCTGATTGGCAGCATCTCCCTGCTGGTGGGCAGTATAGGTATTATGAATATTATGCTGGTTTCGGTAACCGAGCGCACCCGTGAGATAGGCCTGCGTAAGGCGGTAGGGGCCAAGCGCAGGGACATTCTAACTCAATTCCTGTTGGAAGCCGCCATGCTGAGTCTGGTGGGAGGTGCCATCGGGCTGACCGGTGCCTGGCTGGTGGCATGGGGAATCTCGCAAATCAACCTTGGTGGATTCAGCATCAACGCTGTGGTGTCACCACTTATTGTAACTGTGGCGGTCTTGGTCTCGGTTATCATTGGTCTTGCCTCAGGCATATACCCTGCAATGAGGGCCGCCCGGCTAAATCCTATTGACGCCCTGCGCTACGGATAGTAGATATGAGTTGGCTCGATATTGTCGTCCTGGTGCCTCTGGTTATCACCACTCTGCTCGGGTTCAAAACCGGGCTGATAAAGGCGGTATTGTCTCTGGTGGGAGTAATCGTTGGTGTTATCCTGGCAGGGCGTTTCTATGCCCCCCTTTCGCAAATATTAACCTTCATCCCACAGGAGACTGTGGCCAAGATTGTTGCCTTTGCCATCATCCTGATTGGCGTCATGGTAGCTGCCAGTGTGCTTGCCCGGCTACTCAAGTGGGTCACTTCGATGATGATGCTGGGCTGGGTCAATCGCCTCGGTGGTGCCGTTTTCGGCTTACTGGTAGGAGCCATAACCTGCGGCGCATTACTCGCTGCCTGGGTTAGCTTCTTCGGCATCGCCGGGCCAATTGCGGATTCAATTCTGGCCAGGGTTTTACTCGACCAGTTCCCGGTGGTACTGGCCCTTTTACCCAGCCAGTTTGATGCCGTGCGCTCTTTCTTTCAATGACCGATTATGCTATCATTACTTGGCGAAAGTGCCGGGGAAGGAGGGAAACAGGAATGGAAATCAAGAAGGTGTCTGTCTTGGGAGCTGGGACGATGGGCAGTGGCATTACCCAGCTTTTCGCTCAGAATGGGTATGAGGTATCGATGAGGGATGTTGAAGACAGGTTCGTTGAGCGTGGCTTAAATGCTATCAAGGGAAGCCTGAAGAAGTTCCTTGTCGATAAGGGTAAGATGACCCAGAGCGAGGCAGATACGGTATTGGCCAGAATTAAAGGTACCACCGATCTCAAGGAAGCGGTTGCCGGGGCTCAAGTGGTTGTTGAGAGTGTTCCCGAGCAATTGCAACTGAAGCAGGAGACTTTCAGAGCACTGAACGAGCTGTGTACTCCAGAAACAATCCTGGCCACTAATACCTCGTCACTTAGCGTTACGGAGATAGGTTCGGTGGTTGAGCATCAGGATAGGGTGATCGGGATGCACTTCTTCAACCCGGCTACGGTGATGAAGCTCGTTGAGATAATTCGGGGAGCCAAGACTTCGGACGAGACCTGTGAGGTCATCAAGGACCTGTCAATAAAATTGGGCAGGGAAGTGATTACCGCCCAGAAAGATACCGCTGGCTTCATAGTCAACAGGATATTTCTGGCTGTAGTAAATGAGGCAGCTGAGCTGGTGTACGAAGGCGTAGCCACACCTGAGGACGTTGACAAGGGCTGCCAGCTGGGGCTCGGGCATACTATGGGGCCGCTTAGGACGATTGATTTGACTGGAATCGATATAGGTTTACATGTACTGGAGATTCTGCGTGATGGCTTCGGTGACAGGTTTCGCCCCAGCCAACTGATGAAGATAAAGGTAGCGGCCAACGAACTGGGCACCAAAACAGGCAAAGGCTTTTACGATTATAGCCAGCGCTGAGCCTTCCCCAGCGCACAATACAACCGGTTGGCCGTGTCTCTACCAGAGGCCCATAAACGCTGGAGAAGTATGGGTTTTTCAGCAAGTTAGGGTATTAGTCTATTCTTATCTGGGCGGCTGAGCCTAGGTAACCTTCGGTGTTTCCCCTGGGTGCAAGCCCTGCCATTTTTGAAGTAGTTGCTCGCGGCTTTCTACATGGTCTGGGTCAAGAACGCAGCAATCTACCGGGCAGACCTCAACACACCGGGATGATTCATGGGAACCAACGCATTCAGTACATTTGTCAGGGTCAATTACGTAGATTATTTCCCCTTCGCTGATTGCTTCATTTGGGCACTCCGGTTCGCAAGCGCCGCAACTAATGCAATCTTCGGTAATACTGTACGCCATCTATATACCTCCTCGCTTCATAATTGTCGGGCGGTCAACCTGTTTCTGTGCAATTACGGTTTGCCAGGTACTTCCTTCGCAGGGCCTCAGCCACCGGTTTGGGGACAAGGTCATCAATGTCGCCGCTTAGGCTGGCCACTTCCTTGAGCAGGGTCGAACTGAGGAACTGATATTTCAGGTCAGCCATGAGGCAAACCACATCTACCTGGGGGGAAAGCTTTTTATTCATCATTGCCATATCGAATTCCCGCTCGAAGTCGGCACTCATCCTGAGCCCTCGTACCATAGCCCGCGCTCCCATTGTCTTGGCAAAATTAACAGACAGTCCAGTGAACGGTTCTACTGCAACATTGGGCAGGTGAGCGACTGACTGCCTTGCCAGCTCAACCCGCTCCTCGGTAGTGAATATCAGGTGCTTGTTCGGTTTATCATAGACTCCAATAACTACCTTCTCGAAGAGCTTGGCGGCTCTGGTAGCAATGCCGAGGTGCCCATTGGTTATCGGGTCAAAGCTGCCGGGGTAGATAGCAATAGTCAAGGTCTACCATCCCTTTGATATACTGCAATGCAACTGTCACCGTGGCGGCGCTCCTTGGTCAGATTTAATAGGCCGTAGGCTGAACTTAGGGGAAGATGAGGAGAGTGTGTCACCACGACAACTGTATTTGTCCCAACCAGTCTTGAGGCTGCCAGACGGGTTATCACATTGCCAATAGCTGTATCGGAATAGGGCGGATCCATCAGTACGATGCCGTACTCCTTGTCCAGAAACGAAAATGCCTTGCTCACGCTACAGCAGTAGATATGAGCCTGTGCTGCCAGCTTTGTCTTTTCCAAGTTTTGTCTTATTATACCACAGCACCGCGGCTTATGTTCAACAAAGTCAACCCAACCAGCACCACGGCTTAGTGCTTCAATACCTAATGCTCCGCTGCCGGCGAACAAGTCAAGTACTTGAGACCAGTCGTGAGCGGCGGTTTCCAGGATGGAGAAAATGGCACCGCGGACCAAATCCGTCGCCGGGCGGGTGGTAGTCCCCCGTGGGGACTTAATCTGGTGCCCCTTTGCCTTGCCAGCAATAACTCGCATACCTAGAACTGATATTCTTCAAAGCGGTACTTTTTCTTCCACTCCGGAGCCCACTTATCAATTACCTTGTCATGCAAATCGAATGGCGGATCAGATACATCATTGGGGTCAATCATTCGCCGGACCTTCTCCATAAGTTGGTAGTAATTCGGTCCGTAGGCGTTTCCCGTTATGCCCAGTACAGTCATGGGGCCGAGATGAGCGGTATACTGGTGTTCATCCACCGCTACTCTCTGGTTATCCATCCAGAATTCGTAGGCTTTATACTCCCCGGATACGTAATCGCCCTCTGGATGATACGGGTCCCACTGGATCAGGAATTCGAAGTAGCTGGAGTGCCCGAGTTCAACCATCTGATACCAGCCCTTTTCCCCATACTCATCCATTAGAGGTGGGATGAATGTCTCCTTCTCCCGGGATAGCGTCTCGCCTCGAGCGACCGACATTCCCAGTGTATCGTGGATGAACTCTACCGAGACATAGCCACCGGCCGGCCACCACATTCCGGCTGAGTCTGCGTTCTTAATCCATGATTCATCAGTGGGCCTGGTTCTGCGGAACTCTCCCCCGAGCTCAGCCATTATGTCCTGCAGCACCCGCTCCTCATATAGTAATTGCTTCTCTGAGGTATAACCGATGAGCAAAACACGAAGGATATAAGCTGGGTTTTTCCTTATCTCCTCGGCGTCCTCCTCCCACAGCTCCCAGAAGTGCTCCCTACTTTTGGCTTTAGCGCGGTATCGCCACAGCATGGGCACCCTCATTACTGCGGCGCCTATTTCGGCATTACCTATGTCGCGCATACCCTTAAACAGGGCTTCCAGGCTGGGCATGGTGATATTGTACCACCTGATCCGGTTGGTGGGGAACTCGAGGGCAGTATCCGGTGAGATTCCAATTGGTTTAAGCCTCTCTGGCTTGAATAGCGGGTGAAGCTTCACTGCCAGCTTGGTGACGATGCCGGCTTTTCCCCACCAGCCAACAGTGCCTCGTAATAAGCCCCTGAGGTCGATACCTGGGCCTTCTCCCCAGAAGGGGTCGTCCTGCGAGGCCAGTGAGCCAAATCTCAGTATCTCGCCATCAGCTAGAACCCACTCCCCGCCTAGTATTCGCCGTGAGGGTATGCCCACCCGGTAGCATAGGGGAGAGAAGGAATGATTTATATGATTACCGATGACACACGCCTGCGATCCGCCGCCGGGGGTGAGGGTGTATAGTCCCCGCCGCATTGCCTGCTCCTGCATCGGTGAGTAGATAACACCCGGTTCGACGATGGCATACATGTTCTTCTCGTCAAATTCAAGAGTATTCATCCGTTTCAGGTCTATACTGAGAAAGCTGGGTGTGCCCGGTTTAAGGAACTCGGGAATCTTGGCCGCGCAGTGCTGCCCCCAGAAACTGCCGATCGGCTTGAAGGGTATTCCGTATCTGTTGCATAGCTTGATAATCTTTTGAATTTCGCTGCTGGTTCTGGGTAGGACGACACAGCCGGGGCTGGTGGTGCCTCTCTGATACAGAGTATCTACGAACTCACCGCCCCAGCTATAGGTTTCACAAACCACCGGGTCATCAGAGACATACTCTGGCCCGACTATAGACTGTAGCGCTCTGTAAGCCGGCTTGGGAAAGTTCTTCATGAGTTAATCCCTCCTACTTGGACATCGCTTGCAGTATTATCTCGGTGATATCGTAAACCTCGATCTTGTCTCCCCTGATATCGGCTGCCTCCTTGAGATTTGCTTTGCAGTACGGGCAGGCGGAGACTATGGCTTCGGCGCCAGTTGTTTCGGCCTCCTCAAGTCTCTCCTCCGCCGTCCACAGGTTGAAGTCTTTGAAGGCATCCCTGACTCCACCGCCGGCGCCGCAGCACCAGGCATTCTCCCGATTTCGGTCCATTTCCACTAGTTTTCTTCCCGGGATTGCCTCGATGATATTTCTCGGGGCTTGATATATGCCGTAAGTGCCACGCCTGAATTCCTTGAGCGGCTCGAGACGCCCCCACGTGCCGCGTGTCCCCTGCCAGTGTATCCATGGCTCGCCAAGCCTCCCCAGATTACATGGGTCATGGTAGGTTACCTTCATATCTATCTGGTTATCGAACTTCAGGCTGCCCTGCTGTATCAGTTGGTCGACATATTCGGCGACATGTATTACCTTGAAGCCCATATCATCCGTGGACTTACCCAGCATCTTGGGATAATCCACCTTCCAGGTCCGATAACATTCAGCACAGCTGACCAGTACTGTGCTTGCCCCGGTCTTCTTCACCGCCTCAATATTGTGCTCCAGTTGTTTTTTGAAGGCATCAAACTGACCGGTGGAGTAGAGGGGAAAACCGCAGCACCACTCCTCTGAGCCCAGCAGCATGAATTTGGTATCGGTGTTGGCCAGTATTCTGACAGTTGCCTGGGCTATCTCAGTGTTGATATAAGAAGCGGCGCAGCCGGCAAAATAGACTATATCTGCCTTAGCCGCTGGGTTGATACCCTGGGGCAGCCATTTGGAGCGATTGTCGTGGGGTGAGCCGTAGCGGTTGTGACTCCTCTCTATGTTCTCGGCAATCATTTTTTGCTCTGGCATAGGCCCCAGACCTTTTTCAACGAGTCTGGCCCTTAGGGTCTCCAGTACCAGCAAGGGCTCAAGGTCAAGGTTGCGTTTGCAGCCAATATCACAGGCGCCACACAGCTGGCAGGTAAATATGGCCTTCTGAAGCTCTGGGGTCAAATCTATTTTGCCGTCCATTATGGCCAGAGAAAGTCTCTCCCGTCCGTAGGCGGCGTAGGCATCGAATAGATAGTAAGCGATACTGGGGCATTTGTAGCTGAACCTGATACTTGACATATAGATGTGGTCTACCCACTTGCATCCCCCGCAACGAATGCACCGCTCCGCATCGTATCTGTAGTCCTCAAGGGTTATCGTCATTTAAGGCTTACCTCCATATAGGTTAGAAACACAGATTACCGGGACACATGATATTATTGGGGTCGAAAAGGTGCTTAACCTTCTTCAGCATCGCTGTGTAGCTGGCGCTCCGGTCGTAAACAAGCTCAGCCAGTATCCCATAGGGTTGGGTGAATAGGGCATCCATGCTTAATAGCTGTCGAGCGGCCAGTTCATAGAGCTGGCAGACCCTCTCTACCTCGTCCCTGTTGTTGGGGTCATAGTAAAAGTCGAATTCACAGCGGCAGGCCCTCGCTTGCTCAATTGGCTGAATATGGCAGCCGATCTCGCGGTCAGGGTAAGCCAGCTCTGTAGCCAGCCCGCTGACCGCGGCCACAAATTCAGGCGCGTACTCTAGTTTAGTAATGAAGAACAGCCCCTGGCAGCCGCCCTTGAGCCGGTGTTTCCAGTAGGTCTTCTCTTTCGGCCAGGGCTGTCGCAGCATATGGGGTAGCCTCTTTTCCATACCGGCAAAACCGGGGATTGCTGACTGTACTTCCACTATCCTGGGGAACTGTGAGATTATATCGAATAAGGCCTCCTCTTCGTACTCCACTTTTTCCTCGGGCCGCCTTGAGCCGCCGCTAAGCACGAGGATAAACAGCCATTCCGGCAGCGACCGATACAGCGCTTCAAAATCCTCCGGCCACTTTTCGGCAAGGATAGTGGCCGCATTTAGCCTGTCCAGTATCAGACATTCATTACCAATCATGCGTCTCTGGATGGCATAGGTCGGCTCTATAGCGTCCTCAATACTATCGAACTTGATAAAATAGGTCTTGTCCAGCCTGGGTAGATACTCAAACTTTAAGTTCATCCAGGTTACCACTCCCATCGTCCCTTGAGCTCCCTGGATAAGACGAAACCAGTCAAGACCCGGGCCGTGGGTATAGCCCCCCTTGACTGAGGTATCATCAGGGTAACCCGGGGTGCTTGCCGAGCCGGTGCGCATGATATTCCCGTCAGGCCACACCACCTCCGTAGTCATATGCGGTTCAGCGTACTCGTATCTGGGGTTAACTGGCATATCCCTCTCTAACCAGCTGGTCATCACCGAGTTTCCCCGGTCGGGGAGCAGGGGAATCATGCATCTATAGCCACGCTTGGCCAGTTCAGTCTGGAGCTGTTCCCAGTTGACCCCGGGCTCAATCCTCACCAGCCTATCCGCTTCATTGACTTCCAGTATTCTGTTCATTCTGCGCAGGTCTAATATTATGCCACCCTGGGAGGGTATGGTGGCACCGTAGAAATGCACGGCGGAACTAACTGGTATTACTGGCGTCTTGTATTCGTTGGCCAGTATGAGGATTTGTTGTATTTCCTCTTTGCTTTTTGGTTTCGTCACGTAGTCAGGCATTCCTGCTGGGGAAAGGCTGTAGTCTTTGGAATAGGGTTCCAGTTCCTCGGGGCTGTCAGCAACAAAGTCCTTTCCCACTATTTGGCCTAGCCTTTCCTTTAGCTCCATAATCTTTAAACCCCCTGTCGAACTCGCTTTGGCGTTATATAGTAGCTGGTTTTGACGCCTGTTGTCAATCTTACCTTGATATTGTTGCCGGGGCTTCAAAACAGCCTGTGCACCTTGGCCCGGGCGTCCCTGGTTATGGGATGGCCATGACCAAAGAACACAATATCAAAGCCAAGTTGAGCAAGCCTGTGTACAGAATCTATTTTTTACAATAAATATCAAAACGGCCGCAAAATCCTTTGACGGTTCTGTTGCCTTAGGGAGTTAATTGTGATATACTACGCACGGCATTTTGACTATCAGGAGGCCGATACTTGCTGGCAAACTATGGATACATCGGACTTTTCGTCGTAGTTGCCATTTTTTTTACCCTTACTATGCTGCTTATCCCCGTTACCCTCAGGTTTTTCGGTATTGTTCCCAGGAAGCCCAACCCCATCAAAAGCTCTACCTTTGAGTGCGGTATGGAGACCATAGGCAGGACATGGGTGCAATTTAACTTTCGCTATTACTTCTATGCCCTGATGTTTATCGTCCTTGATGTGCTCGTTGTCTTTCTCTATCCATGGGCGGTTGGCCTCAGAGAGCTAGGGTATTTCGGCTTCGTAGTCCTGCTTATCTTCATTTTCATTATCGCCGTCGGGTATATATATGCCTGGAGGAAAAAGGTTCTGGAATGGAAGTAAGTAGAGAATATATCTATGATGCCGACGAGCTTGACCGGGCGGAGGCCGAGCAGATAGAAGCTCTGAGGGCACGTAGCCAAGAGCCATTTCCTGACCCTGACCGGTGGCTGGATGAAGAACTGCACCGGAATATAATGCTGACCACGATGGACGGCGTGTTGAACTGGGCACGGCGCTCTTCACTGTGGCCGGCTATCTGTTTCCCCGCCTGCTGTGCCTTCGAGCTGATTGCTGCCAACGCTTCTCGCTTTGATCTCTCTCGCTTTGGCATGGAAATCCTGCGGGCTTCGCCGCGCCAGGCTGACCTGCTAGTTACCGCCGGCACGCTGACCTGGAAGATGGCACCCCAGGTAAGACGAATCTACGACCAGATGGCCGAGCCGAAGTGGGTGATAGCTATGGGGGCTTGTGGCATCAGCGGCGGTATTTTCCGCTCATCTTACAACGTGGTTCCAGGGTATAACCGCATAGTTCCGATTGATGTTTACATACCTGGCTGTCCGCCCCGTCCTGAAGCCTTGATTCACGGGATAAGGATGCTGCACAACAAGATATCTAAAGGACATACTGATATAACATTACCTTCTCTGCCGACAAGGTAGAGGAGGTCTTTAGGAAGCATTATAGTTAGGCAAGGTGATGACGGTTTCTCTATCAGGCACGGAAGTAGCCAGGAAGATAACAGAGAATTGTCCTAACGCTGTTGCTGAGGCAAGTGACCAGGTTGTGGTGGTCAAAAGTGAGCCCCTCTTTGAGGTGGCGGAGTACCTGAAGAACAGCCCAGAATTTGATTTTGATTACCTTTCTGCCATCACTGCTGTTGACTATTACGACTACTTTGAGCTGGTTTATCAGCTAACCTCGCTAAAGCATAACCACAGCCTGGTGTTGAAGACCCGGTGTTATGAGCGGGATAAGCCCGCTGTTCCCTCTGTGGTTGGTCTGTGGCGAGGGGCTGATTTCCAGGAGCGCGAGATTTATGACCTTATGGGGATAAGCTTCGAGGGACACCCAAATCTGAAGCGTATTGTCTTGTGGCAGGGATTTGAAGGGTACCCGTTACGCAAGGATTACCGGTAAAGCCGTTGAAAAACGCAATTGTCTAACAGAAGTTAAAGCTGGCAATCACGACCTAAAAGGTGGGAAATGGCGCTAAAGACTGAACCGTTTGTTCTGAATATAGGGCCAGTGCACCCGAGTACCCACGGGGTGTTCCGGATGAGGGCAACCCTTGATGGGGAAGTCATTCTTGATATAGAACCTGTTTTTGGCTATCTGCACCGCGGGATTGAGAAGCTGGCTGAGGAGCGGACCTATACCGGGGTCATTCCGCTGACCGACCGGCTGGACTACCTGGCGTCGATGAGCAATAACCTGGCTTATGTTTTGGCCGTGGAAAAACTGGCTGGGATAGAGGTTCCAGAACGCGCCGAATACATACGGGTGATTCTGGCTGAGCTGCAGCGTATCGCCAGCCACTTGATAGCTGTTGGTGCTTTTTTGAACGACTGTGGTGCCTTTTTCACCCCTTTCCTGTATATGTTCCGGGAAAGGGAGAAGATTGTGGACCTCTTTGAGATGCTCAGTGGCCAGCGGTTGCTCTATAACTATATGCGGGTTGGCGGGTTTAACCAGGATATCCCTGATGAGTTTTTACCGGCTCTGAGTAAGTTTGTCGGGCAAATGCCCGGCTTTATTGATGAATATGACCGGCTCCTGGCTCAGAACGAAATACTACTGGCTCGCTCCAAGGGCGTAGGCATTCTGCCAAAGGAACTGGCTATAAATATTTCTGCCAGCGGTCCGGTGCTTCGGGCAAGCGGCGTTAAATGGGACATGCGTAAGGCAGCCCCGTACTCCATTTATGACCGCTTTGAATTTGATATCCCCACTGGTACTGTTGGTGACTGCTACGACCGCTACCGGGTAAGAGTCCAGGAGATGTGGCAGAGCCTGCGTATCATCGAGCAGGCGATGGCACAAATACCATCGGGTGCGGTGAAAAGTATGGTGCCGCACCTGATTCGCCCGCCGGCAGGGGAAGCCTACGCGCATATCGAGGCACCGAAGGGTGAGCTCGGCTTTTATCTCGTGTCCGACGGTTCTATTGCCCCCTACCGTTGCCATATCCGGGCGCCAAGCCTGCTAAACCTGACTGCCCTCCGTGATATGATAGTTGGCTGGAAGATACAGGACGCCATAATCATCTTTGGCAGCATTGATATTACCATGGGTGAGGTGGATAGATAATGGCGGTAGCCGGTCTTGGAGTTAGCGCACTATCTTACCAGGGAACCCTGCCCCCTGACTGGCCGGGTGGCTTCTGGTGGCACTGGCTGGTGTTTACCGTTATTATCATCGCTTTCGTGCTGCTTTTGGTGATGGGTTTTATCTGGATTGAGCGAAGGGCTATGGGGCGAATGCAGGCGCGTCTCGGTCCCAACCGGGCGGGTCCCTTCGGCCTGCTCCAGCCGGTGGCTGATGCCATTAAGGTGCTTCTTAAGGAGGATATTATTCCGTCCAAAGGCGATAAGATCATTCACTGGCTGGCACCGCTTGTCGCCTTTGCCCCGGTGCTGATGATTTTTGCTGTTGTGCCTTTCTCAGATGGGGCGTTACTCGCCGACCTGAATATCGGCATCCTCTATGTGGTGGCGGTAAGCTCAATTACAACAGTGGGAATATTCATGGCCGGGTGGGGTTCTTCCAACAAATATTCTCTCCTCGGTGCCATGCGTGATGTGGCCGCCGTGGTAAGCTACGAGATTCCAGTGCTATTAGCCATTGCCAGTGTGGTGCTGATGGCCGGCTCGCTATCCCTGAACCAGATCGTACTGGCGCAGGATATTCCCTTTATCTTGTTTCAGCCCCTGGGATTTCTGCTCTTTTTCATTGCGGGCTGCGCTGAAATCAATCGCAGTCCTTTCGACCTTCTGGAAGCTGACTCCGAGCTTACCGCTGGCTTCCATACTGAATACTCGGGGATGAAATTTGCCATGTTCTATCTGGCGGAATATGCAGAAGCCCTGGTTATTTCCACGATGGTCGCTGTTCTCTTCCTTGGTGGCTGGAGAGGGCCGGTGTTGCCGCCCTGGCTCTGGTTTGTGATCAAGGTTGTTGCGGTATTCTTTGTCATGGTCTGGACGCGGACCACGCTGCCTCGGGTTAGGATAGACCAGTTGATGGCGCTCGCCTGGAAGTTCCTGTTTCCATTAGCTTTGATCAACCTGTTTATTACCGGCATCGAAGTGTTGACCTGGCCGGAAGCTTTGCCATGGGCGATGATATTTGTGAATTTGGCAATAATGGCAGCACTTGTGCTGCTATGGTCTAAATTCTTTAAGCTAGGGTGGGGTAGAGTTGAAGTTTGAACGATACGGCATTGGCATTGCCAAAGGACTAATGGTAACCATAAGATACCTGTTTCGTCACCCAATCACGGTGCAATACCCGGAGCAGAGGCTGAATGTATCGCGCCGGATTCGGGGTAACGAGCTTATCTGGGACAACATGAAGTGCACTGGCTGCGCTACCTGTGCCAAGAGCTGCCCCCAGGGTGCCATCCAGATTATCACCTCAGTCGACCTTGTGGAAAACAAATATGTGGTCGAGAAGATTGAGGTGGATACCGGGTACTGTATCCAGTGTGGCCTATGTGTTGAGGCCTGCCCCTATGAGGCATTGTATATGGGTTACGCCTATGAGCGGGCGAAATATCGGCGCAACGATCTAGTGCAGGCCGACGAAATAATGCTGCCATCGGCGGAGAGGCGGCGCAGCGGGTACATGTACCCTGAGATAGCGGCTGAGTTACCGCGGCAGACCTTACTCCTGGAGAGGATTATCGAGAAAGAGTAATGGGACTTGTTATTGCCTTCTGGATATTGGCTGTAGTAGCTATATTAGGCGCTTTGGGTGTAGTTGTGCTTCGGAATGTTTTCCGGGCAGCCCTCTCCCTGGTCTTGTGTTTCCTGGCGGTAGCCGGGCTATATGTTACCCTCAGTGCTGACTTTCTGGCTGCGGTGCAGGTTCTCGTTTATGTTGGTGCCATCGCCGTACTCATTATCTTGGCGATAATGCTGACCAGGGAAGTGCAGCGGGGCAGCCCGTCAAACAGATTGCAGGTGCCGGCGCTCATAATTGCGCTCTTGTTTTTTGGGGCAGTGGCTTTTGCTATGCTGAGTACGTCCTGGCCGGTAGTCGGCACCCCACCACTGGAGCCGACTACCCCAGCCCTGGCGGGCAAACTTTTTGGTGAAGATGGCTTTATCTTACCAGTGGAGATTGCTGCTGTTCTTCTACTTGCGGCCATTCTGGGAGCGATAGTTCTGGTGAGGGAGAAATAGGATGAGTATTGGGCTGGAGCATTACCTTATACTGGCAACCGTCCTCTTCTCTATCGGGCTCTATGGGGCGCTGGCAAAACGCAATGCCATTATTATTCTAATGTCTATTGAGCTGATGCTCAACGCGGTGAATATCGTCATGGTTGCCTTCTCCCGGTATATCGTACCGCTGCTGCTGACGGGGCAGGTATTTGCCATTTTCATTATCGTGGTCGCCGCTGCTGAGGCAGCCGTTGGCCTGGCGATAATTATGGCTATCTATCGCAGCCGGGAAACGATAGATGTCACCCAAATCAATCTAATGAAGTGGTAAATTGAGGAAGATTTAAGGGAGTTATATAAGAAAAGAGGTACAGGAGCGTGAGGAAGTCAGGTGGATTTTTCGGTGCTTTCTGGTTTGCCGGTTGGCTGTTCACCATCGGCTATGCCAATCTGGTATGGTGGAAGATTATCCTGGGCATCGTGGTCTGGCCGTTCTATCTGGGTGATGCCGTCTTGGCTGGATAAATCAGGGGGTGAGGTTGTAAATAAGGTAGGAATAGGGGTTCAGGATGTGGGTAGAGATTAAACAGGTAAAAAACTTAATGATGGCCGAGATGTGGAAGGAGTTCTTTGAGGGGGAGGGGATACCGTCCCGTATTCTGCCGGCGTCTGGTGAAGCGCCGGGCCGGGAACTGGCTACCTATCGTGTCCTGGTGCCGGAAGATAGAAAGCATGTCATAGAAGAGGTGTTAAGGAAACTCTGATGCCGCATCAGTTAGTCTGGCTAATATTTCTGCTGCCGGTTTTCTCGTTTATAGTAATATCATTTTTTATCAAACCCTTCGTGAAGCCGGAATCAAAAGTAGCCGGTTATATCATTATTACCGCTCTTTCCGGCTCCTTAGCCCTGTCTATCTGGGCACTGGCGGCGGTGATGGGGGCACCTCATCATGAGCTGCTGGTACCTGATATTAGCTGGGTAGTTATTGAGGATGGGGTTAGCATTTACCTCGGGCTGATGGTGGACTCGCTGACAGCGGTAATGCTGATAGTGGTTACCGTTGTCAGCCTGATGGTGCAGATTTACTCCCAGGGTTATATGCGTGGAGACCCCGGTTATCACCGCTACTATGCCTGGATGTCGCTGTTTACGGCATCCATGCTCGGCTTGGTTCTGGCGGATAACCTGCTTTTCATGTTCGTCTTCTGGGAGTTAGTGGGGCTGTGCTCCTACCTCCTCATCGGCTTCTGGTTCCACCGCCCGGCGGCAGCCGACGCTGCCAAGAAGGCGTTCATCGTTACCCGGCTTGGCGACTTTGGTTTTCTGGTGGGTATTCTGCTGCTCTATCAAAATACCGGGACATTTGATATCGCTGAACTGCACAGCCTGGCGATAACCGGGGCGCTGGCGGGCACCACCCTTACCTGGGCAGCCATCGGTATCTTCGCTGGTGCTGCTGGCAAGTCAGCCCAGTTTCCACTCCACGTGTGGCTTCCTGATGCCATGGAGGGCCCGACCCCAGTCAGCGCCCTGATACATGCTGCCACTATGGTAGCGGCTGGTGTCTTTCTTGTCGCCCGCACCTTGCCCCTCTTTGAGCACTCGGTGCAGGCACTTACCACACTTGCCGTCATCGGCGGGTTTACCGCCATCTTTGCTGCCTCTATGGGGCTGGTGATGAATGATATTAAGCGTGTGGTGGCATATTCCACCATCAGCCAGCTCGGCTACATGATGCTTGGTCTGGGGACTGGTGGCGTAGCTGTCGGCATCTTTCACCTGTTTAACCATGCCTTCTTTAAGGCGCTATTGTTCCTCGGGGCCGGCAGCGTCAACCATGCCACCGGGACGTTTGATATGCGTCTGATGGGCGGACTGCGCAAGGCGATGCCCTGGACATATGCTACCTTTGTTATTGCGGCACTGAGTCTGGCCGGTATCTGGCCCCTTTCCGGGTTCTGGAGCAAGGACGAGATACTGATTAGCTCGCTTGAAAGCCAGCCTATTCTCTTCGCTCTGGTCATGACCACAGTGTTTATGACCGCTTTCTATATATTCCGAGTTGTCTTTCTGACCTTTGGCGGTGAGTATCGTGGGGGTAGTCCCGAGGAGCATGGTGCTCATCCCCACGAATCACCGAAAGTTATGGTTGTGCCGATGGTGGTCCTGGCCATTCTGGCCGTGGTTTCCGGGCTGTGGAATGTTACCGGACACTTCGGTGCCCTTATGGGGCACGGCGAGACACATAGCTTCGCTTATGGCCTTTTCCACCCCTTTACACAAGTATTACCCTGGCTAGCTCTAATGCTGGCTGGTCTAGGCATTCTGCTTGCCTATGCCATGTACAGTGCCAGGTGGCTGTCGGCGGAGAGAGTCGGTAGCATGTTCAAACCACTATACACCCTGTTCTACCGGAAATACTGGTTTGATGAGCTTTACGAGAATGTTATTGTCAGGATAGCTCTGCTTAGAGGGCTTTTCACCGCTTTTCAAGTATTCGATAGTGACGGTGTTGATGGGGTGGCAAATGGGGTGGCCAGTGGGACGATAGCCGGGGGCAGAGCTATCAGGAGAGCGCAGACGGGACAACTACAGCTCTACGGGCTGTTCATTGGTATAGGTATTGTGGCTATTGTGCTGGTACTTTATTTCGTTGGTTAAAAGGAGCAAGCATAATTGGACTTTAATTATCTGACATGGATAATCTTCCTCCCGGTAGTCGGGGCGATTTTGATTGCGTTTCTGCCCGGTCTATCATCCCGAGTGATTAAGAGCCTAGCGGCCATTTTCACGTTTGTTCCGCTAGCTCTGTCTGTCTATGTCTTTTCCATTTTTGACAGGTCACTGGCAGCTGCCGGAGTAATCCAGTTTGAGGAAAAACTGTCGTGGATTCCGGCAATTAATGCCAACTATCATGTGGGTGTTGACGGCCTGAGCTTGCCTTTGATGATACTGATGACTTTTCTTGGCTTCCTGGTCGTCCTCATCTCGTGGAAGATTGACTTAAGACCCCGCGAGTACTTTGCCTGGCTATTGCTTCTGGAAACAAGCATCCTTGGGGTATTTGGCTCCCTTGACCTATTACTGTTCTTCCTCTTCTGGGAGATTGAGGTTATCCCGATGTATTTCCTCATCTCCATCTGGGGGACGGGGAGACGAGAATACTCGGCAATGAAGTATGTGATTTTTACCCTGTTCGGCAGTGCATTTATGCTTGCTGGCATCCTCAGCCTTTATTTCACCACCGGCAGCCTTAGTATGGTGGAGATAGCAGAAGGCGGGTTTGTCCGGGCGGTTATTCCGGCAACCGCCATGTTCTTCCTCCTGCTAACCGGCCTTGCCATCAAGTTACCAGTATTTCCGCTGCATACCTGGCTTCCCGATGCCCATACCGATGCCCCGACGGCGGTCAGTGTGGTGCTGGCGGGGGCACTACTTAAGATGGGCGGTTACGGCATGATCCGCCTGTGTGTAACCATCTTCCCTGCGGTTGCCAGGACTTATGCTCCCATCCTGGTCACATTAGCGGTCATCAATATTTTATATGGCGCAGCCGTAACCCTAAGGCAAACTGACCTGAAGCGGATGATTGCATATAGCAGTATCAGCCACATGGGTTACGTGTTGCTGGGGATTTTTGCCCTGAGTCAGGTGAGTCTGGTCGGAGCGACCTTACAGATGTTCAGCCATGGTGTTATTACCGGCCTCATGTTTGCCATGGCTGGACTGATGATGCACAACGTGAAGGAGCGCGACCTCCGCAATCTTGGCGGGCTGGCCCGGCAGATACCGATTATCGCCGTCGTTTTCTCGGTAGCTGGTCTGGCCTCTTTGGGTCTGCCGACTACCAGCGGTTTTGCTGCCGAGTTTCTGGTTTTCGTGGGTAGCTTCTCGTCTACTCTCGTTTCTGGAATTCAGGTTTACACCATCCTGGCTGTCCTGGGAGTAGTTGTCACTGCCGGCTATATCCTGTGGATGCTGCAGCGGGTATTCTACGGGCCGGTACTGGAGCAATATAATGGTGTGCACGATGCCGATATTCTGGAACGGGTATATATGTTTGCCTTTGTCGCCGTGATTATGCTGGTTGGTATTTATCCGGCGATACTGACTGACGTTATCAAGACCGGTATCATGCCAATAGTTCAGTTACTAGGAGGGTAAAGGAGTAAGCCTTTGAATCTGGGTCTACTAGCACCGGAGCTTAGTCTGGCTGGCACTGCCATCGCAGTCATCCTGCTTGACCTGTTTATCCAGCGCAAGGGGTGGCTGGTAGCGGTCAGCATCGCGGGCATGGTCGTCTCCGCTGGCTTTACCCTGGCTATGTGGGGAGGCAGTCCTCAGGCTATTTTCAACAATATGCTGGCCGTGGATAGCTTTGCCATGTTCTTCAAGCTGCTGTTCCTGGGTATTGCCGCTCTGGTTATACTAGCCTCAGTAGATTATGTATCCAAGTTTGCCCGCTTTCAGGGTGAGTATTACGCCCTGGTGCTGTTATCTGCCCTGGGTATGATGCTCATGGCGGCTACCACCGAGCTAATCTCTATCTATATCGCCCTGGAGCTGGTCAGTATCTCCCTCTATGCCCTGGTTGGCTTTCTTAAAGACTCTAAATCCAGTGAAGCATCCCTGAAATACCTGCTGCTTGGTGCTGTAGCCTCAGCAGTGTTGCTATTTGGCATGGCGCTCACCTTTGGCTTCACCGGCAAGACGCAGCTGGGCGAAATCGCTGAAGTCATTCAGGCGATGTCGGCGCCAGCCATTTTAGGCAGTCCCGGCCTTATTTTGGGTATCGTGCTGCTGGTGGGCGGCTTTGGCTTTAAGATTGCCTCTGTGCCATTCCACATGTGGGTGCCTGATGTTTACGAGGGGGCGCCAACACCGATAACCGCCTATCTCTCGGTGGGAAGCAAAGCCGCTGGTTTTGCCGTTATTCTGCGCGTCTTCTTTTCCGCCTTCAGTCTTCCCGCATGGCTGAGCCTGGACTGGGGGTTAATCTTCGCCGTGCTCAGTGCTATCAGCATGACCCTGGGTAATATGGCGGCTATCCCTCAGACTAACATCAAGCGGCTGTTCGGTTACTCCAGCATCGCTCAGGCAGGCTACCTGATGGTGGGGTTGGCCACGGTCGGCTTATCTCCGGCGGCGGATGTTGTTGGGCGGAGCAGTATCCTTTTCTTCCTCGCCAGCTATTCCTTGACCAACCTGGGGGCATTTACGGCTATTATCGCTATCTCGAACAAGCTCGATAGCGACCTCATTGCCGACTATTCGGGCATGGGGAAGCGGGCACCCCTGCTGGCTTTAGGGCTGACGCTGTGTCTCATTTCTCTTATTGGTATGCCACCGGCGGCCGGGTTCATGGCCAAGTTCTACATCTTTAGCGGGGCAGTACAGCATGGCCTGTTGTGGCTGGTGATTATCGCGGTAATTAATAGCGTGATATCCGCCTACTACTATCTCCGGGTAGTTAAGGTAATGTGGATGGGTCAGCCAGCCTCCGAGGAAAAGGTGCCCTCTTCTGGAGCGCTGCGGGTAGCCCTATCCCTCTCCTGCCTCGGCGTTTTGCTGCTGGGCATTATCCCCGGCGCCGTGATGAGGCTGGCCGAGATAGCCGCTAAGGTGTTCACTTTCTAACCAAGGTATTATATTGCTTTGAACCCTATCCCCTATATCCCCTTCCCCTTGTTAAGGGGATATAGGGGAATTTATTTTTCAGAGGGGCTTCGTCCCTTCAAACTTCCCCTGATAAACAGCCACGGAGTATCTTATTGTGCCTGTTAGGCATAGTATATTGACAAACTTCTAAATCAGGGCTAGGATTAGTCCTCAAAGACTTGAGGAGGAGAAAAATGGAAGCATTAGATTGGGGGTTTCCAGTACTTACCGGCATAATGTTGCTGGCAATAATTCTAGCTGGGGTGTGGTCAATGGTGTGGAAGGGCATCGCCCTGTGGCGGGCAGGCAGGAACGCTCACCTTGCCTGGTTCATAGTGCTGTTCCTGGTTAATACGCTGGGTATCCTGGAGATAATATACATCTTCGCCTTCAGCCAGAGGAAAGAAGTAGTACCAAGCATGGAAACAGAGAGGTGAGAGGAAGAGATATAGGCAGTGAATAGAACCAGGGGTTTTATTAATCTGAATAGATTCAAGTCCGGCCGGGCGATAAAGAGGCTCGGCAAGACGGAACGTGATAAGCCCAAAAGTAGACCCGGGAAAGCGAAGATTAACAAATAAACGGGCGACGGCTCCGTACCCTGTGCTTCTTGCTGGGGGTTGGTATTCTTATGCTTGGTGTTGGGTTAGGTGTGCTACTGGCAGCTTGGCTGCCAGTATGGACTGGCTGGATATTCATCATTGCCGCCTTGGTAATAGCCATACCAAGTGTTAGGATTGTTCTAGGAGGTAAGAAGAAATGAAGGGAAAATTAACTTGGCCAATATTTTGGGCATTAGTAGGGGTTCTCATTGTAGCAGTGAGTGTAGTCTTCATATTTGGAGACTTACTCAAGGGTCCTCCTTTTATTATCGTCTCTGGGGCTATCTTCCTTTTGTTAGCTGTGGCATTGATATACTTAACTGTGAAGGAAAAAGTGGGGGGAATGCTTAAATGGTTTCTATTATTAACAGGGGCTTCTGCTATAGGAATTCCAGTTAGCATCTTTTTGCACAATGCAATAAGTGCCTTATTTGGCATTGAAGAACCCGTCTTTTTCATCATAGCAATTTTTGTATGCCCAATCGCTTTTTTAGTCGGGGCTGTGGGTAGTATAGTCCTTGCCATCAAGAAGTATAGGATGGCGAAATGAATCTCCTACATATGCCTATATTATGTTGAGCCGAGGCTTTTCGTAGTGAGTGTGTAGCCTTGACACTGCAAGGTGGGCGATGTTACACTTCCTTTGCCCACAGGTAATGCTTTCATCGTTAGTTGGAGAGTAGATTATGGTTGTGAAACGGGTTGGTATCTTGTACCACCCGATGATTGAAGCCGCTGGTACTCTGGCTAGGGAATTAGAGAGACTACTGAGCAACCATGGTGTTTCTGCCTGGCTATGTTCTGCCTGGGAAGGAGAGAAAGCTAAGGCTCAGGTAAAGGATACCCATTTAATTGTTAGCGTCGGTGGTGATGGCACTATTCTGCGCGCGGCTCAGGCGGTGGTTCCTGGAGTGACCCCCATTACCGGGATAAATTTGGGCAAGCTGGGCTTTATGACTGAACTGGGTGCTGATGGGGCTGTGGATAAACTGCCTGCCTTACTATCGGGGGCGGGATGGATTGATGAGCGGGCTATGCTTGAGGCGGAGCTTTCGGGCAAGATATTTTATGCCCTGAATGATGTGGTGGTAGCACGGGGGGCAATAGCTCGAACAATCTCGATAGAAGCCAGCATTGATGGTGAGCAACTCACCACCTATAAAGCTGACGGAGTGATCATGGCTACCGCCACGGGCAGCACTGGCTATTCGCTGGCTGCGGGTGGCCCTATCCTGCATCCACAGGCCAGGGAATTCATACTCTTAGCGATAGTGCCCCACCTTAGCTCGGCTTATACCCTGGTACTTCCGCCAACAGCGGTAGTGGAGCTACGTATCACTACTGCTCATGAGGCGACGCTGAGTGTTGATGGCCATATAAACTTACCACTGTCAAGTGGTGCCGGCGTCACGGTTAGGCTTAGCACTCATAAAGCCCGATTCTTGAGAATTCACCCGCAGGGTTCCTTTTATAGCTCCCTGGAACAACGGTTGAAAGGAAAGCGGTAGGTTGAAACGAGTAGAAAAGGCCAAGATCACCGATGTCCCCCAGATGCACCAGTTAATTAACTATTTCGCCGGTAAAGGGGAAATGCTGGCTCGCCCCTTAAGTGAGTTATACGAGCATATCAGGGATTACTTTGTCGTCAGAGAGGGTGAGAGGGTAATTGCCTGTGCCGCGCTACATGTTAGCTGGTCGGATTTGGCGGAGATAAAGTCCCTGGTGGTGGCTGAGGACAGCCAGGATCAGGGTATTGGCGTCCGGTTAGTCGACGCGTGCCTTGACGAAGCCAGGGAGATTGGTATCCCTACCTTATTTTGCCTGACATATAAGCCAGCCTTTTTTGAAAAGTTTAGCTTTGTTCAACAGGATAAGATGGAGCTCCCCCGCAAGGTCTGGACCGAGTGTTACCGCTGTCCCAAGTTCCCCAACTGCGACGAGGTAGCTCTTGTCCGTCACCTGGAGATTTGACTTGGCTAAGGAAGAGACACTATCAAGCCAGATAATCCATGAGGGGCGAGCGGTAAGACTGCGGATTGATACGGTACGGATGCCCGGTGGTCGGGAAACCACTAGGGAGATTGTGGAGCATGCTGACTGTGTGGCGATAGTAGCCATTGATGACAGTGATAATGTGCTCCTGGTCAATCAATTTCGCAAGTCGGTGGAGAGGGAGCTACTGGAGATACCGGCTGGCGGTATTGAACCCGGTGAGGCCCCGGTGGCTGCTGTCCGGCGTGAGATGCGTGAGGAGACGGGCTACCTGCCACGGAAGGTGGAGAGGTTGGGTGGTTTCTACTCAACGCCGGGTTATTGCACGGAATACCTTCATCTTTACCTGGCTACCGACCTTGTCCCCAGCCCGCTTCGGGCTGAGGATACCGAGAACATCAAGCTAACCAGGGTGCCATTTAGCCAGGCACTCCGTCTTATTGGCTCAGGAAGCATTTGCGACGCCAAGAGTATTGCCGGGTTACTTATCTACCTGGAGAGTCGCCAATCTGACAGTCGCTGACCGGTTAGCCCAGTGTGTCTGACATCCTTCTCCCCCCAAGAAGGTGCATGTGCAGGTGTGGCACTGCCTGTCCCCCCTCCCGACCGCAGTTTATCACCAGGCGATAGCCAGCTTCCAAAATGCCCTCCTCCTTGGCTAGCCGATTAGCAACATCTACCATATTTGCAATAGTGGTCGACTCGGTTAGCTGGGCAAGAGAGGGAATATGACTTTTGGGTATAATGAGCACGTGTACTGGTGCCTGAGGGTTTATATCACGAAAGGCGATTACTCCTTCGTCCTGATAGAGTGTTTGGCTAGGTATCTTGCCAGCTACAATTTGGCAGAAAATGCACTCCATTTTCCCCTCCTCTACTTCTGGTACCTGGCTTTGCCCAGTTCGTATATGTCCTCCCCCTGTACATCGCTAGCGACAATAGCGGGGAAGTCCTCCCCATTGAGTCGCAGGATAGCCTCAGAGCCCAAATCCTGTTACGCTATAACCTCTACCTGTTCAATAGATTTGCCTCGCAGGGCGCCAGCTCCAGCGATGGTCGCGAAGTAGATAGCTTTATACTTTTTGATGGCCTCTTTTACGGCTGGTGAGCGGTTACCCTTGCCAATCATAGCTCTAATCCCAGCAGCAATAAGGCGGGGGGTATAGATATCCATCCGACCACTGGTAGTGGGGCCGGCGGCGCCGATGACCTGACCCGGTCGGGGTGGTGATGGCCCCATATAGTATAGCGTCTGCCCATGGATGTCAAAGGGAAGCTCCTCACCGCTATCCAGAGCCTGGATAAGCCTCTGGTGAGCCGAATCACGGGCGGTATAGATAACCCCGGATATCAGAACCCGGGTGCCCACCCTGAGTTTTTCTACTACCTCGGCATCAATTGGTGATGTAATATTGTGTATCAACCCCATCCCGTTTATCCCCTTCCCCTTATCAAGGGGAAGGGGAACTGTAGTTTCCGAAGGGGCTAGCGCCCCTTTCGGTTTTCTCCCTTTATAGTGTAGCCTCTTTATGGCGGGCGCTGTGGCACTGGAGATTGACGGCTACCGGCAGGCAGGCAATATGGGTTGGCATAACTAAAGCATGCACCGCCAAAGCCGTAGTTCTGCCGCCGAAGCCCAGCGGTCCAATGCCTAAATTATTAACTCGCCCTAGAATTTCCTGCTCGAGTTCACTAATCTCCGGGTCAGCGTTTGGCTTACCTACCGGGCGGAGTAATGCCTTCTTAGCCAGTAGCATCGCCTGTTCTGCGGTGGCGCCGATACCCAAGCCAACAATAAGTGGTGGGCAGGGGTTGGCTCCTGCCTCATCGACCGTTCTTACTGCCAGATCAATGATACCTTGCTTTCCATCTGCCGGTTTGAGCATCGCCAGTCGGCTCATATTCTCCGCACCACCGCCCTTGGGCATAACGATAACTTTCACCCGGTCCCCAGGAACTATCTCCGTATGAATAACCGGTGGGGTATTATCCTTTGTGTTTACTCTGGCGGAAAACGGTTGGCGGACCAGGGATTTGCGCAGGTAGCCTTCATTGTAGCCCTGGCGTACCCCTTCCTCCACTGCCCGGTGCAGGTCACCGCCAGCAACGTGAGCTTCCTGGCCTATTTCGAGGAAGATAACCGCTGTGCCGCAGTCCTGGCATAGGGGCAGGCGCTCCTGCCCGGCAATTCGGGTATTTTCCAGGAGCTGACCCAAAATCTCTCTGCCCAGCGCGGATTCCTCAGTCTGCTGCGCTTGCTTCAACGCAGCAACCACATCCTCACCGAGGACAAGGTTTGCCTGCTCGCAAAGCTGGGCTATCACTTGAGTAATGGCACTGGCTTCAATCTCTCTCAATTTGGGGTTTATCTATCTCACCCCCTTAGCTTTTATTTAGTAACCCCATCCCCTGTATCCCCTTCCCCTTACGGAACGGATAATTGGATACCCTTCATGATAAACTGTGGACTAGCGGAAACGCAATAACCTGACTTTTAATCAGGGTGTCGCAGGTTCGAGACCTGCACGGCCTACCAGATTCGGAAGGCCCACCCATTTTGGGGAGTTTTGAAAGAATCAGGGTGTCAAGACACTAGGTCCACCAACACCCTGATTTTAACGTTTATTGAATAGAATTTCAGTAATATAGTATACTTTCAGATTTATTTGGTAGCGGGGGTTGGATTCGAAGGGGACGAGGGGCGGGAGGGTTGATAGGGTCTAAGGATAGATATAAACTTGACTCACTAACAGAAAGGAGGTGACTATTATGGCAGAGACTACAACTGTGTATCCAGCTAGCTTGTCCATCAACTACCCCGATAGAACTCTTAGTAGGTTAACGACCTTTTTCAGGATTTTCACAGCTATTCCAATCGTCATTGTCATCGGCTTATTAACCAGTGCTGGATCTAGTGGGGATGGAGATGGCGGATGGAGATACGGCGCTGCTGGACTTGTATTTCTGCCACTAGTCTTAATGATACTGTTTAGGCAGAAGTATCCAAAATGGTGGTTTGATTGGACAGATGGCATACTTACCCTTGGATAATCGAACCTGGAGAGACGAGCCAATTTGGTACGCAAGTAACTAATTATGTAACTGCCGTAAAGTATGAAGTTGCTTTTGAGCATGGGCAGGATAGTCCCTCCTCTTCATCGACACATCACCCTTTCTTCTGATGGTGAATTGAAGCTCTCATTGTCGGTAATATAAGGTTAAAGCATTCTTAGCAATTGACCTAAACCGTTGACAGGCTCCCTGACACCGGCCATATTCAGGACATTCCACAGCGCCGATGACATTGCTGAAATAACAGGCTTTTGAAAATCCGTTTCCATAGGTTCAATAACTTCAATGGTGCGAGTTCCACTCGCATCCAGAAGTATACCGCCGGCATGGGGGGCATCACGAAGCGCAGCCTTAGCAGCTTTGTAATAAAGGTACGGAGAAGCCTCAGCAGCCCTGTAGTAGTCAATGTCCAGACCAACTGCTGAGACCACATCGATGCCGGAGTCCTGAAGGAATGTTACAACCAGCTCTTTTAATCTCTCCCTGTAGTAAGGCCTAATTAATATAATTTTAGTTATTTGTAACTTGCGCAAAGCCTCTACCATAGAAGTAGCATAAGTAGTAGCCTTAATGCCTGTGGCATCTTCGATAGTCCTTATTACTTCCTTATCTGTACCGATACCATTGAGCATCCCAATGGGAGTACCACACTGAAGGATGACATCCGGCCTGACTATGGCAACTTCCCTGGCTGCTTGTTCAATCAGTGGCAACATTTCACGTAGCGCATCGAACGAGAAATCGCGTGGACCGAGTATGCAGGCGGTGTGAAAATGTACTCCCCGTGGAGCCATCTGGGAAAACTCTGCAGAGTCATTAATAGCTCGGGAGGGGTGTATATGACCTATTATTGCTCTCCATCCTATCAATTGGTTTTGCCTCCTTTTTTATTAGTCCAGCTTACAGCCTACAATAATGATTTATTTGCTTCATATGCCTGCCGAGAATAAGCGCAGTTGAGATCGTACGTATATCTAAAGTCTTGTTGGTAAGTGTAACCCATACCATTCGAGGAAGCACTAATATAATGCTGGAATCAACTCTTTTTGTCAAATTGCATAATAATAACAGCCGTTGCTGGGAAGTGGGCTGTTTTCAGGAGAGGCGACGCAGTTCTACAGAGAAGTATGTTAATGATTATTAGTCTTTTGTGGCTCGATTGTAGCAGCATCTGTGTATGAAAAAGACAACTTCTCGCTTAGCTAACGGAACCTGGAGCTACAGTCTACTTGACAAATAGGCGTCGACGGTTAATACTATGCTTAAAATATGGATTGTATCACCTACAGCCTGCCGGAAGCTTACTATATGTAGCATTATACCAAGCAAAGGTGAGCCTAAGAATTCTTAGCTTCAGGCGGGTGACTTGTGTGTAAATGATGACCGGTGCTAAGTTGTGAAATAGAAGACTGCTAGCAGCATAAGGGAAGGAGTATAGTGAAAATGCTTTACGAATCAGAAGCCGGTGTCTTAAGTATTGCTCTTGCTGGTGATTGCATCCTTATGAGACGGCTTTCCGTATTTCGAGAAGAGCGTTTTCTCAGGCTGCGTGACATCTTTAGAAGCGCAGACGTTGGCTTTGCCAACATGGAGTCGTGCGTTCACAAATACCTTGAGGGGCACCATAATTTGTCTCAGGGTACCTATATGACAACGGAACCACTGCTCCTCGAAGATATTAAGTGGTTTGGGATAAATATGCTGGCATGCGCTGGCAGCCATGCTTTCGATTATGGTGAGGAGGGAGTTTTAGGTGAAATTGAGTATCTGGATAGGGCCGGAATCGTCCATGCAGGCACTGGCCGAAATTTGCGCGAAGCAAGAAGTCCGACTTACCTCGATACCGCTCGCGGTAGGGTGGGCCTCATAGCAGTTGCAGGACACCGGACAGAGTGGGCTCTCGCAGGAGAGCAGAGACCTGATACATTAGGGCGGCCAGGGGTTAACCCGTTGCGCTATAGCACGACCCACGTAGTTGACAAAGAAGCGATGCAAAGCTTGAAGCGCATGGGTGGTGCACTCGGAGTCGACGCTGCTAGGGAACGTAAAAGGAATCTTGGATTTCCGGGTGCTCCAGACAAGCCAGATAGCTACGAGTTTCTGGACCGCAAGTTTGTATTAGGTGAGACATTCGCGGTGCAGACTAAGTGTCACGAACAGGATCTTAAAGGAAACTTGAACCAAGTGCGTGAGGCAAACCAAATGGCAGATCGGGTGATTGTCAGCCTACACTGCCACGAGATGGGCGGACCAACTTCTCTAACTGCCAAGTTGCGAAGTGATGTGGAGGAAACTGCGGATTTCGTAAAAGAATTTGCCCACCGGTGTATTGATGAGGGAGCCGATATCTTTGTTTGCCATGGCCCTCAGATACCTCTTGGCATTGAAATCTATAAAGGTAAGCCAGTCTTTTACAGCTTGGGCACACTTGTCTTTCAACTCGAGACCATTCGTTACCTCGCTGATGAGGCCTATAGTCGTTTTAGTCTGGGCAGTGAATCAAGTCCATCTGATTTTATCAAGACCCGATACCAGAATGATACCAGGGGGCATCCTGCAGACCCTCTACAGTGGCAACAGATTTGTGTAGTCTGCAATTACCATTCTGGCATACTCAAGGAGATCATTCTTTATCCTCTAGATTTAGGGTATGGAAAACCACGTCCGCAGCGGGGACGACCTCTGCTTGCTGAGGAAGAGATTGGAGAAAAGATTATCGACCGAGTAGCGAGGTTATCGAAAAAGTTGGGCACGGAAGTATCGTTTACTGCAGGACGAGGAGTAATCACCACTGAGTGACTATTAACCTGTCTTAGCTTTCCTGTATGCTATGCTACAGGAAAGGAGAGTAATCTATGGTAGAAGCACCGACACGGGAACTGGTTAATTTTGTTGAAAGGGCAACATTTGATGACTTGCCCAGGCCAGTGAGCGAGACAATAAAGCGAGTGCTCCTTGATTCTATTGGCTGCGCATTGGGAGGCCATGTTGTAGACAGGGGAAAGATTGCGGTGGAATTTGTTGGGGATTTAGGGGGCAAACCGCAAGCTAGTGTCATCGGTAATCGCAAGACCTCATGGGTGCTTGCTGCCTTCGCCAACGGCGAATTGATTAACGCCCTGGATTTTGATGTTTCTGGCCCTCTTACCAACCATGTTGCCCCATATGTTATCCCACCAAGCCTGGCGATTGCTGAGCGGGTAAATGCTTCAGGCAAAGCCTTAATAACAGCGCTTGCTCTAGCTCTTGAGATAGGGGGGCGGGTCGGCGATGCACTCATGCCTCGCATGATACTCAGAGAAGAGCCACCATACTATGAGGATGCACCGCGGTACTCATTCACCACGACAATATTTGGAGCGGTGGCTGGTGCCGGCAAGCTCCTTAACCTCAGTGAGGAAAAGGTAGCTAATGCCTTTGGCATAGCTGGAGCCAGCACGCCAGTACCGGCCACCCAGAAGTGGCAGCGCATAACCGGGCCTGTCATCATGACGAAATACAATTGCTGGAGTGGTTGGATTGCGCAACTTGCTGTAACAGCAGCGTTACTGGCAGAGAAGGGCTTTACTGGCGATACCACGATTCTAGATGGTAACTGGGGTTTCTGGAAGTTCTATGGCTCGACAATCTTCGAAGTAGATAGGTTAATAGATGAACTTGGCAAGGTATGGCACCTTGACAGAATGCGGTTCAAGGCATATCCCGTAGTTGGTGCTAACCACGTAGGCATTGAGCTTATTTGCAAAATTATCGAAGAAAACGGGATAAGGCGCGAGGACATTGAGCAAATTGTGGTCAAAGGCGGGCCTATCCTATTAGAGCCGAACAGGGCACAGACCGAGGTAAAAAGTTCTACCGACACCCAATTCTGCAATGCCTATATTTATGCTCTCGCCGCCTACTATGGCCGCCGACCGAGCGCCAGTTGGCAAACGCCGAGCACATTCAACGAGCCGAGAATCAGAGACCTCATGAAAAAGGTGAAAATGGAACTGCATCCGAAAGCCGATGAACTGGCCGTAAGCAGAATCAAAGCCGGGGCATCACCCTTGTTTCATGATACCATTGTCGAAATTACTGCCCTGGGCAAAAAATTCAGTGCCGAAGGGGCGTCGGCAAAGGGATTCCCAGGAAATCCGCTGACCGATGAGGATTTGAAAGCGAAGTTTAGAGATAATGCATCTTACTCTATGGTTAAGAGTGGGCAGGTTGAGGAAATCATTGACATGGTCTACGACCTGGAGAAAGTTAATAACATAACAGAATTAACCAGACTGTTGACAATTGATTTAGATAAGTAATATATCCGCGCGATTACTCCTGCCATGTCCTTAAGCCTGCAGTGCAATTAATAATGGGCTCTATCAATGGTTTCTCCGGGAGTTGCTAAGCAATTCCGTGCTGCCACGTAGTCTACTTAATATTAACTCGAGTAAAGCAATCACAGCCAACGAATGTGGGAAGCCCATTTTGTGTCCAAGCTTCCCGTAGTCTTATGAACTCACGCTAGAGCAGATCTTGTTTTCACTTGTTTCCATTGCCATGCAAGCAACGCTATTAAAAATATCAAACCGACTATATCGGTTTCCCAAGTAGGCACAAGTAAAGCAAGACCGGCTGCACCGAAGAGTCCTCTCTGCAGCCAATCAAGTCGCGAAAGTACGTACCCGGTTATAGCACCTGCCAAGCTTGCGGCTCCTAGCACAGTGGTGGCGATGGTTAACCCTGTCTGTATTCCGGGGTCTATCAGGAGGAAGGATGGATCATAGACGAACACAAAGGGCACCAGATAACCCACTATAGCCAGGCGCGCAGCTTGGAAGCCAGTTTTATAAAAACTAGCACCAGCTATGCCTGCGGCGACATAAGCAGCTATGCATACCGGTGGAGTCACGGCTGCCAGCATGCCGAAGTAGAAGATGAAGAGGTGGGCTGCAATGGGCACAACACCCATTCGCACCAAAGCTGGTGCCAGCAAAAGGGCTAGTATTATGTAGCATGGTACGGTGGGCAATCCCATGCCCAGCACTAGGGCAGCGAGTGCTACTAGTACCAGGAGGACGAACAAATTGCCCCCGCTTAGGTCTGTAAGGAACTGGGACAGGTTAAGTCCCAAGCCGGTCAGGCTGATGATGCCTGCGATTATTCCAGCGCCAGCAAGGACCGGGCCGAGGATTATCATTCCCTTGGCTCCTTCTTCCATGGTCCTCGCCAGTTTCTTGGGGCCAATTCGCGTCTCTTTTCTAAACATAGTTACAACGAACAAAGTCAGCATGGCATATACGCCACTCGCTATTGCGGAATAGTGCATCACTGCCAGAAACCACAACAGCACCGCTATTGGCAACATGTACGGCCAGCCGCCCGCAAACGTCTTCTTGGCTGACGGAAGTTGTTCTCGAGGTAGCCCACGCAGGCCGTGTTTGGCTGCCTGAAGATCTACGGTGATGAGCAGGCAGGCGAAGTAGACAATAGCTGGAACGAGTGCCACGGCAACGATGGCCATATAAGGCACTTCTAGAAACTCAGCCATTATGAAGGCCGTAGCACCCATCACAGGAGGCATCATCTGTCCTCCCGTGGAAGAGGCAGCCTCCACCCCGCCGGCAAAATCTGGCTTATAGCCAGTGCTCTTCATCATGGGAATTGTTATTATGCCGGTCGTCGCTACATTGGCCACCGTGGCTCCGGATATCGTGCCAAAGAGGGCACTGGCTACGACCGCTACCTTGGCGGGACCACCCCT
>SDBU01001776.1_pt1 | contig 29918 bp, 28 predicted proteins | sample 2277071 | NCBI WGS metagenome assembly SDBU01 (sample SAMN10397929, study PRJNA504765) | marine sediment metagenome | isolation source: marine sediment core GS08_GC12, 126 cmbsf | place: Arctic Ocean: Gakkel Ridge, Loki's castle | collected 2008 | reverse complement strand
ATCAATATTTTGAGATTGGGGATACAATCTCTGGCTTTAGCCTAGAAGCCCCATCGCTTCCTAAGACACCAGGACGGTGTGCGGTGGGGAGTGTTCACTGAGCCGGGCAACATAACCCATCTCCCGAAGGAGGTGACGGTTGTCGTACAGATCGGGAAAGAATCCACTTCGAAGCCCATAAACAGCCAAACTACACTGGTGTCACCACTTGTTGAACTAAAGCTATGAACCGGGAAACATTCGATTCGCTACCTCTATTTAAGGGGCTCGACACAAAACACCTCCATCTCCTGGCAAAAAAATTTGACTCGGAGACCTTTGGAGAAGGTGATGTGATCTTCGAGCAGGATGCCCGCGCCGAGAGGTTATACTTCTTGATCTCGGGCAGGGTGGCTATCCGCTTTAAGCCTCCTGATGGGGCCGTGATACCCGTGACCGAGATCGAAGAAGGGGGTGTTTTCGGCTGGTCCGCGGCACTCGGGCGCAAGAGCTATACGTCCTGTGCTGTAAGCATTAAGCCAAGTCTGGTCTTCAGCGTTAAGGGTGAGGACCTCACCAAATTATGCGAGAAACATCCTGATGCGGGCGTAGTTATCCTCGAACGTTTAGCAGATGTGATCGCGCAGCGGCTGCAAAATACGCATGCGCATGTGGTTAGAATACTGAGGGATGGTGTCGCCACCAAGTCGCTTTGAGAAGCACAAACCCTCGAACGGAGGCAGGTATGTCAATAACAGCCAATCACAGCCACGACATAGACGCCCCGCCGGAAGAGCGAATGCGGGCGTTGCTGGAAGTCATCAGTTCCTACATCGAGCAATATCACGGTGGATGGGTACGTTTGGTTTCCTTTGACGGGGAGGTTCTTAAGGTGAAGATGGGCGGCGCCTGCGAGGGTTGTCATCTCTCGGAAGGAACACTCCGCGGTTGGGTAGAGGGTTCTGTCCGTCAGTTTTTCCCAGACATAACGAGCGTCGAAGCTGTGTAAGAACGCCTCGCCCCCACCGACACGGCCTTTACACTCGTGCCCACGATCCTAGGCGCTGGACGCTGCTACCCTGTAAGGCACGCCTTCATACCCCCTAAATCGATCATCGATCTTCCTGAACACTGGATAAAACAAAATCCCCCGATATCTTCGCGGGGGATGCGAACTTACCCTCAGTCTCTCTCATGCGCCTGGCAGCGCTTTCAGAAAATCATCAATCGCCGTCAGCGCGTCTTCAGTCCCTTGATAGGCGCATAGCGACAGCCTTTTCGAGTCGTTTCCTGTGATCATCTTCGACACAGTCGCACCGTCACGGTAACAGCATAGTACCGGTTTTCCCCGCTCGAGCGCTACCGCGATCTCATAGCCCACCCCATGTGATGGCGTACTCACCTCCGCAATTAGCCCATCGCAGGCTTCGATCCAGGCCATGTCCCGCTCATAGACTTCTCGAGCGTCTACTACGCGCTCCAAATCCATCACCTGCGGATCAGCGAGATGCGCTGTGGGCACATCATGCCCAATCTCCAATAGATGATCCACAATCACCATGTAGACCAATTCATCCTGCCTCCCTCCTGTGAGAGAGCATGAGAAATAGATATTCATCGCCCAGTTATTCCCTCCACGATGATTCTTCATTTAAGAGTGAGCGTCGCCCTCGCTCCCCATCATTGCACATTCGGCGACACCGGTTGTTGAGTTGTCCATCTCGGACCATACACTTCTTTTTCGCCCTAGCGAGAGCGTGACGGACATCATATCATGCTCGATATGCAGGACGCAGCTTATTATTCCGTCTCGAAGACAAACCCCAAAGACGATATTTCGGTGAGACCCGTCCAGAAATGAACTTTCCTGGGAATTCTACTTGTGCTAATATCAACCTATCTTATGGACTCATCATGGTAGATACACGCGACCCCCTACGCTTTTTGCAAACAGAGGTCTCCCGATTAAAACGGGAAAATCAAGAACTAAGAGAGGAGTTGACAATCCTGCGCTCCTCCGTGCGCGGTTTAAGCGCCATCCAGGATCTGATCCAGCGCATGGGACCTCAAACCAACTTGATCCATGTTCTTGATGATCTATTAGGATCCGCTTTGGCGGTCTTGGGAACACTCGATGGTTCGCTGCTCCTGCGAGACGATGAGACTGAGGAATTGGTATTCGTTGTTGTCCGCGGCGAAGCACGTGATCGTCTTCAGGGCTACAAGCTGCCGCCCGGGAAGGGCATCGCCGGGTGGGTGGCGGATAATCGCGAACCCGCAATTGTCCTCGATGTGCGCAAAGACCCTCGTTTTTTCACCCAAGTTGATGAAACTATGGGTTTTCACACGCAAGCACTTGTTTGTGTGCCTCTCCTTGATGGCGAGCGCGTTCTCGGCGTGATCGAAGCGATCAACAAACTCGGTGACCGAAATTTTTCAACTGAAGACCACCATTTACTAATGGTCGTGGCCCAACTTGCATCTATGGCGATCCAACGCGCCGAAGCCTTATCCGAGGAGAAAGACTAAGATCGCAGGTGAGCGCCGAGTTCTTTCTCTAACGCCTTAACGATCTTCTTCCGCAGCCCCGCCACTTCTTCATCTGTCAACGTTCGATCCAGAGCCTGATATGTCAGGGCATAGGCCAGACTCTTCTTCTCCGCCTCGATTTGTTTACCGCGGTAGAGGTCGAAGAGGCGGATATCCTCCAGTAGATCCCCTCCTGATTTCCGGATGACGTCAAGGACTTGTTCGGCGGGGATTGCCTCATCGACGACGATCGCGAGATCTTCTAATACAGGCGGGAAGGTCTTGACCAATTCCACATCAATCGATTCGGGGATCGCCTTGATGACCATTTCCACATCTAATTCGGCAGCGAGAAGAGGGAAAGAGTGGAAATTGTAGCGCTCCTTCACTAGAGGGTGAAGCTCTCCCATAACACCCGTTTGTTTTCCATCAATCAATATCCGCACGCATTTTCCGGGATGAAACGATGGGTGTTCACCCGGGGAATACTCCACTATCCCGACTTTAAGCCCTTCGAACAACGCCTCGAAAATGCCCTTCAAATCGAAAAAGTCGAATTCCTTTGATGCGGGTTCCCGCCAGGAAGGAAGTGCGCGCGGTCCGGTTAGAGCTATTGCAAGTTTGAGCGGTTCGGCCGGGAGTTCGCCATCTTCAGCACAAAGATAAACCGGTCCAATTTCGAACACGGCGATGCGCTCCTGGAAACGGGCGTTGCTTTCCACGATTTCCAGCACGCTTGCTAATAAGCTGTGGCGCATGACCATCCGGTCGACGCTGATTGGATTCTCCAATTGGATATACGGTCTATCGTCAGGTTTTGCCCCGGCGGGCAAGATTCTTGTTTCATGGTCCGGGGCTGTCAGCCGATAGGTCACGATCTCCTGTAAATCAAGACCGGCGAGCAGGTTTCGGATTTGCTCCTCACGCTCCAAGGCTTCATTGCTATACTGAGGCGGGATCTCATCAGAGATCATTGTCTCCGGAAGATGGTCGTAACCATAGATCCGCGCCACCTCTTCCATCAAGTCTGCCACGCCTACGATGCCCTCACCGATGTCCATGCGATGATCTGGCGTTGTAACATGCAACTTCTCCCCCTTGTTCTCGATCTCAAAACCGAGCCGACCGAGTATTTCCTCGATAGCATCGATCTCAAGCCGGATCCCGAGCGAGCGCTCCACATCAGATGGAGAAATCTTTACAATCGACGGCTCTGGCGGCAATGGATATTCGTCAACAAGCCCCTGGGCGATTTCGCCGCCGGCAAATTGTTGGATTCGGGACAGGCCGCTCTTGACCCCCCGTTCAGCCATCGCCGGGGGAACTCCGCGCTCGAACCGGTAGGAGGCTTCGGATTGTAGATTCTGTGACCCTGCCGTCCGGCGGATGTTGATGAAATTCCAGGCAGCCCCCTCAAGCAAGACGCGGGTGGTCTTCTCGCTGACCTCCGACTCGGCGCCCCCCATCACGCCCGCGATCGAAAGCGCCCCAGCGGTATCGGCAACTAAAACCGTGAAATCGTCCAGAGCCCGTTCGATGCCGTCGAGTGTGGTTATGCGCTCCTTTGATTCTGGAAGCCGGGTGATGATCTCCGGCTCTTTTCCTCCGGACCGTTCGACGAGAACATCGAAATCAAACGCGTGCAGCGGCTCGCCAATTTCAAGCATGGCGTAGTTCGTGGCATCCACGATATTGTTGATTGGCCTCATCCCCGCTAATTGCAGGCGGAGCTGAACCCAATACGGGCTGGGTCCAACTTCTACCCCCTCGACAAGCCCCAGGATGAAGCGCGGGTTCAGTTCAGGGTTGCGGATATCGATGCTCACCCGCCCATCGATCGAAGGACCCTTCCATGGAACTTCGTAGGAAGGTTCTTTCAGCGCCGCCCCCGTCAGCGCAGCTACCTCGCGGGCCACCCCAAGGATATTGGCATTGCGGGCTACATTGGGCGTAAGCGCGATATCCAGGACCGCATCGCCCATGTACTCCACGAGCGGCTGCCCAACCGGCGCATCTCCGTCGAGGAGGATCACGCCCTCATGTTCCTCAGAGATGCCGAGCTCTTTCTCCGAACACGCCATCGAATACGATTCAACCCCGCGGATCTTCGCCCGCTTGAGCGTGAAGGTTTCCCAACCGGCGATATGACCATCGAAAAGTGTGGCTCCTTCTCGTGCGTAGGCTACCTTCAACGGGCTCTTAAGGGCTCCCTGCCCTTTGTAAGGGAAAAGATTGGGCGCCCCGGTGAGCACGGTGTGTTCCTGTTCGCCATCATCCAAGCGGCACAGCACCAGGCGATCGGCGTCCGGATGAGGCATGACTTCTAACACCGCACCCACGACAACTTTCTCGGGGTCCCACGCTAATCCTGTTACATTCGTTCCAATGCTCCGCTTTCGACCGGTATGGCCTTCTACCTTTTCATCTGGAAGTGGAAGCCCGACAAAGCGAATCCCCTCCACCTCCAGTCCTGCCAGAGTCAGCCTGTGGGCTAACTCGGGAATTGAAAGTTCAATGTCGACAAACTCACGCAGCCAAGTTATGGGAACTTTCATGAAACCTCCCTTATCATCCAATTTAAAAGCCCGAGTGGGGCTCAGAATTGCTGCAAGAATCTCAGATCATTCGCCCAGAAGTTACGGATGTCGTCAATGCGGTGAATATTCATGGCGATCCGCTCAGGTCCCATGCCGAAAGCGAAGCCGGAGACCATCTCAGGATCGTAACCTCCGTTCACCAGCACGGTGGGGTGGACCATGCCGCAGCCCAGGATCTCCAACCACCCGGTCTTCTTGCATACCCCACACCCCTCGCCATCGCAGACGAAACATTCGATATCCATCTCGGCTGAGGGCTCTGTGAAGGGGAAGTGGGCCGCGCGAAAGCGCGTGCGCACATCATCTCCATAAAGCCGGCGAGCAAACGCGATTAGAGTACCTTTCAGGTCGGTGAAAGTGATGTTCTTTCCGATCGCCAACCCTTCGACTTGATTGAATTGAATCTCCGATCGAGCCGAGATCTGCTCATAGCGATAGCACATCCCCGGCAGGATAACGCGTATTGGCTCCGGAGCCCGCTCGCGCATCACAAGTATCTGCCCTGGAGAAGTGTGCGTTCGTAAGAGCACGCCCTCTGCAGTGGTGTAGAAAGTATCCCAGAGATCCCGGGCAGGGTGAAAGGGGGGAATATTCAAGAGGCCAAAGTTAAATTCATCCGTCTCTACCTCACGTGAACGGTAGACTTGGAAGCCCATCTCGGCGAAGATCGCATAGATACGGCGAAGCATCTGGTTAGCAGGGTGGATCCTGCCGCGCGACATGCTTCGGCCGGGCAAGGTGACATCCAGCCGTTCTTCCCTTAAACTTCGTTCTACTTCAGCATGCTGCATGGACGTTTCGCGCGCTTCATAGGCGGCTACTAACACCTGCTTGACCTCGTTCGCGCGCCGCCCGACAGCAGGACGTTCCTCTTTCGACAGCTCCCGCAGACCTTCTGTGATTTTTCCCAGCTCAGCCCCACGTCCCAAGAAGCGTATCTTCCAGGCTTGAAGCGTGTGTTCATCCAACGCTTCCCCCAAGTCCTTAAGCGCATCCCGTTCAAGTTCGTCCAAACGTTTCAGCATCGATGCTCCTTTCCATTCACGCTCGCCATTGCACACGGCGCTTTAAACAAAACACCCCCGCCCGATCAAGGGACGGGAGAGCAATCCCGCGGTACCACCCTTGTTGACCCCGTAGAGCCCTCTCAATCCCGACGGCCGCCGCTGCAAATCCCAACATGCGGCGATCAGGTCCCCGTCGCTAACGGTGGGGTTCCGGCCCGAACTACTGGCCTCTTGCGAGGCGTTCCCCCGGGCGGCTCATGAGGGAACTTCAACGGGACTCTCTCGGACCAGGGTTCCAGCCACGCCCCAGCCTCTCTGGCGAGTTCGGTCCGCCTACTTTCCTCAGTCATAGCCTTTCTTTGTTAATTCTACTTCATAATTATGCTTAATTCCCCTTCACTGTCAATAGAGTTTCCTCCAGTGTCCAACCATAGTCAGCCGCGCTTTGAACCTTCCTCCGGGAAGCTTTCCGCATCACTCTTCTTCTCAAGCATGAAGGTCAATTCTGGAACAAATGTAGACTATCATGAAAACAAAAAGATACCCTTATCAGCTCACCCTCTTCACCCTGCTCTTCCTTCCTCTCCTAAACGCTTGCATTCTCTTCCAACCTACTTTACGCGACGAACGGACGGGCGGGTTTTTTTCTTAAAGGCAGTTGATGGTGGGGAGACACAACGTCGCTTCATACAGGCCGAAAAGGATGGTCACGAGGCTATACGTAAGATAGATGGCGAGACTCCTGAGCATAGTCTGTCATTTGACCTAAATTCTGCGGGTACAATTAGAAAGATATCTGACCATTGGGCGCGAAAACTTTGACGTGCTTATTCGATCGGGGATCATGTGTACGTAGCCTTACATCTTGAGGATGAATGAGAGATTATCCAGCGATTTCGCGAAAAATTACCTGGACACTTTTCAGCGCGCAGAGTCTCGTATCCGCGGCGATGATCGCAATGGCGACGGTTAATGCAATTATTGGCGCGGAACTGAGTGGTGTCGTTGCCTGGGCTGGAGTCCCGGCCGCGGTCCTCCTGGGGGCAACGGCCATCGGGGCTGTTTTCTGGGGCCTGATCATGGAACGCAGGGGCAGACGCATAGGCCTGGCGATAGGGCTAGGAATCGGGATATTGGGATCCTTCTTGTCCGCATGGGGGGTTCTCAACGTCACATTCTTGCTGTTCTTGGCTGGCATGGCTTGTCTTGGGATTGCTCAATCGGCGATGCAGTTGGGCCGCTATGCCGCGGCAGATGTGAGTCCTCTAAAGGCACGTGGTCGCGCGATCGCAAACGTCGTCGTGGGTGGCACGGTGGGATCCATCCTTGGCCCGTTGCTTGTGGGTCCCGCTTCGACGTGGGCAACGAGGGTCGGATTTGATGAGTTGGTTGGAGCTTATGCCGTCGGTTTGATCTTATTCATGATCGCCACCGTTGTTATCGTGTGGCTGCTGCAGCCCGAACCGATGGAGATCGCCCGCGAGTTGGCACATCAGCAAGAGCGAACGGTTGACACAAATGTGGAAGGCCAACCTCTTAGAAAGATCTTTCAGCGACCCGGTGTATTAGTCGCCAGCGGGTCCATGATCTTCGGTCAACTCGTCATGGTCATGTTGATGGTCATCACAAGTTTGCATATGAGGAACTCGGGGTTTCTGCTCAAGGATATTGCACTTGTCATCGCCGCACATACATTCGGCATGTTCGCCTTTTCAATTTTCTCAGGTCGCCTGACGGATCGTATTGGCCGGACGCCTGTTCTCATGTTCGGTTCGATTATGCTGGTATTAGCTGGGTTGACGGCAGGCCTTTTCCCGGGAATCTTTCCTCTGATGATTTCCCTCTTCCTCCTCGGGCTCGGTTGGAACTTTTGCTATGTGGGTGGGTCGACGATGTTAACCGACAATTTGCGTAGAATGGAGCAATCACGTGTGCAGGGTTTTAACGATCTTCTCTTGGGGCTGGTATCCGCCATCGGGAGCCTGGGGAGCGGTTTCGTGTTCGCGGCGATTGGTTACCGTGCCGTCGGGTTAATCGGTGTAGTTCTTGCGATTATTCCCTTTGTCTTAAGCCTTTGGTGGAGGAGAAATCATGCACCAACCCCCCTTCGTAAAGCGGCATCTTGAAATTCAAGCCCAAGCGTGATTAGAGCTGTGAGGGCGACACGAGCGATGTGCCGTTGCGGAATAACCCCGAGCCTGAGCCGGAGAAAAATGATGGCGGCGGCAAACCTACATGCCGGATTGATAAACCAAACTCAATGTGCCGCTGCAGGCGGTACATATATAGAGTAGATGAAGAAACCAAGCTGCTGTTCGTGTCCAGATTAGAGTAAAAAAGCTGGTCAATGTCCAAATCCATAGAAGGACTTTCCTTTAGGGAGGTCCTTCTTTCCTTTTGCTATTTGCCTCTTCATAAACGCTCCCCCGCTGCTGCACGCTGCATTCACAGTCCACGAAGAGAATAGCCTCAAATCAAACCTTAGGAGAGTTGTGGATGAATCAACCCGGGAACATTTCCGCACCACCTTTCGTCTCAAGCATGAGGGTCAACTCTTGAACAAATGGAGATAATCATGAAGACCAAAAGATTTCCTTATCAGCTCACCATCTTCATCCTGCTCATCCTGCTTCTCCTCAACGCTTGCAGTCTCTTCCAACCGACCCTGCGCGACGAACGGACGGGCGGGTGGGTTGATTGGGACAACAAAGGTGGATGGTCGGGGTATGAAGCATCGGCGGATGGCGTCTATCTGGAGGAATCTGGGCCCAGCCTGGCGCTCGGTTCTGCCCCTTCAGAGCCCTCCATCTCGACCGACGGCGAGATGCCGAAGGCTTCTCCCGAACGCTCGAGCCAGTACTCGTCGATGCGCGCCGGGAGCGTAGATGACAACGCTGAGTGGGACGATTACCTGCTCTATCGCCGCCGCTTCTTCGAATCGAACATCCTGGTCCATGAGCTTGACGTCAGCGAACGTCACATTATCCAGGTGACGGACTCGAACGGGCGCCCAATTTTAGGAGCTGTGGTGACCATCAACGATGCAAATGGCCGCGAGCTATCCCGGCTGCAGACAACTTCAGACGGTCGTGTGTTTTTCTTCCCGAAAGCGGTCGATGGTGGGCAGGCGCAGGGTTACTTTATACAAGCCGAAAAGGATGGTTACGAGGCCACTCTTGAAATAGGGCGCGAGGCTCGCGAGCATTATCTAACGCTTGACGCACGCCCGGCGACCAACCCAATCCGATTGGATGTGTTATTTCTGATCGACGCCACCGGCAGCATGAGTGATGAAATCCAGCGGCTCAAAGACAATATGATCAGCGTATCTGAACGCATTCACGCCTTACCCTCCGCGCCAAATGTGCGCTTCGGGATGACGATCTACCGCGATCGTGGCGATCTCTTCGTCAGCCGCACTTTCGATTTCACGTCTGACATCCATGCATTCACGGATGAGCTCGCACAGGTCGTCGCTGAAGGAGGCGGCGATTACCCCGAGAGTCTGAACGAGGGCTTACACAGCGCACTTCATCTTCCAGAATGGCGCGTCGAAGAGACGGTCAGCCTTATCTTCCTGATCGCCGACGCCCCGCCGCATCTCGATTACAGTCAAGACTTCGATTACGCGCAAGAGATCTTCACCGCAACCGAAAACGGTATCAAGATCTTCCCGCTCGCATCGAGCGGGCTCGACGACCAGGGGGAGTACATCTTCCGCCAATTAGCCCAGATGACCGCGGGAAAGTTTCTCTTCCTCACCTACGGTGCTGGTGGAGGCCCTGGGGATGACACAACCCACCATGTCGATGATTACAGTGTCCTCTCTCTCGACGATTTAGTAGTCACGATTGTCGAGGAGCAACTCGAACCGTTGGGTTATAGTCAGTAACCAAAATCGTGCAGATGCAACCTCGCTAGATTATCACCCGGGGCAGGATGCAGGCCTGCCCCGGCTTCTCTTCTCCTCATTCACAGACGCAAACTTGCTCCCTCACGGACGCATGAGCCGAACGGTCGTATAATCTCTTGCAATCGTTTCTAATCTCATTGTTCGTGAAAGCACTTCTATGAACCTGGTTGCTCCACGACGACACGATAACTTGCATTGGTCCATCTTTCTTGTGACGCTGCTGGCGTTGTGGGGTTGCCAGTCAATCCCGCCGTCGGTCTCCACTCCGGAAACGATTGCAATTCCTGCCGCGGAGGGTGCCTATTCCGCAGTTCACACACCAACGAATACTCCATCCCTGCTCGAGTCCACGCTCACACCTGCGCCCCCACAACCTCTTATCCTCGGCGTACCACCTCAATGGGCACAAGCCGCTGCACAAGCCGTCGAGGGCTTAACCGGGACCGGGTCGAACTGGGAATGGGTTGTTGAATCATCAACCGAATTGGACGAAAACCTCTCGCAAGGTATGTTCGACTTGGTGTTGCTGGATGATGCAGATGGTGTCCCGGTTGGGAGCCGACCGCTTTCACTGGCGGTCCCGCTCTCAAGCTCGTGGGTGCAGATCTCGTTGTCTGAGGCGGAACAGATCCTTACGGAAGGCAGCTCCTATGTCGCCGCGATGGATTGGTCGGAAATTACCCCAAATATGAGATCGCTCCTGGTTGATGGCCGCCATCCTTCCGATCCGAATTACCCGCTGCTGTATGAATGGTCTCTACACAGCTCGCCGGGTTTCGAGAGTGCCGCCCAAGAACTAGCCCCCTGGTTGAACCAGGAACTGGAACGTGACGCGGTTATTCACCTTGTGGCGGTGGGCGATGTGATGCTTGACCGTGCGCTCGGTGAGGCAGTGCTTGCCGGTGATGTAGGCTACCCCTTTGCGCAGGTCGAAGGCGCGCTCTCCACCGCTAATATGACCATCGGGAATCTCGAATCGGCGCTCGGTGATCTGGGCATCCCTGAGAACAAGGGTTACACCTTCCAAGCTCCAAAAGAGACGGTCGAGACCTTATCACTGGCTGGATTCGACTTGCTCTCTCTGGCGAATAACCACGCCATGGATTTCGGCGCGGAGGGGTTGATGCAAGCGATTCGACTTCTAGACATGTATGGGATTAATGCTGTTGGCGCGGGAGCAGACGATGATGCCGCTCACCGCCCGGTCATCTTCGAGATAAACGGTGTCAAGCTCGCCTTCCTGGCGTACGTGGACGTGCCCGTCGAATTTCGGGGCTTTGACACCCGGACCTGGATCGCTGGCGAGAACTATGCCGGGGTCGCATGGGCCGAGCCAGAGCGCATCCGCACCGATGTCACCGATGCCCTTTCACAAGCCGACCTCGTAGTGGTGATCTTGCACAGCGGGTACGAGAACGTCGTTCAACCGAGTCCGCCCCAGGTGGCCGCGGCTCATGCCGCCATTGAAGGTGGCGCGAAGCTCGTGATCGGGCATCACGCACATGTCCTGCAGCCTATTGAACTCTTCAGGGACGGTGTGATCGCCTATGGGCTGGGTAACTTCGCCTTCGAAGATGCCGGTCCCCCCGAAACGGGGTTGTTAAATGTTTGGATCGACGCGCGTGGAGTGCGCGAACTGGAACTCGTGCCGTTTCTCTTAGACGTCGACGGCCGCCCAGTCCCCCCCAGCGAAGAAATATCCAACGCCATCCTTAAATCTTTCTACAGCATGACGATGGTTTTTAAAGGCTTGGATTGAGCTTCACGACCGCTCTTAAAGAACTGCCTCTTGACACGAGATGATAAAAAGCAGTACAATTGTTCTAGTCACCGATGGGCGCATTTTATGCTCTCACGGCCACCCGGGCCGTAACTAAAGACACTCCCCATCGGAATGGAGTTCCCAATGTACCATAAACTGATTCTTGTTGGTAACCTCGGCCGCGATCCCGAGATGCGCTACACGCCTAGCGGGCAAGCGGTCACCAATCTGTCGGTTGCGTCTAACCGGCAGTACACCAGGTCAGACGGCGAAACTGTCAAAGAGACGATCTGGTTCCGCGTTTCGGTCTGGGGCAAGTCAGCTGAGGCTTGCAACGAGTATCTGCGCAAGGGCCGCCCGGTTCTTGTCGAAGGTCGATTGAACCCAGACGAATCCGGCAATCCACGGATGTGGACAGGAAATGACGGGCAAAGCCGCGCCTCTTTCGAGGTGACCGCGGAAACCGTAAAATTCCTGGGCGGGCGAGACGATGCGCCGTTCGAGGCCGATGAAGACCAGCCAGCCGCAACGCCCGAATCGGAAGACGATATCCCCTTTTAGTGGGAAGAACCATCTCCTGCTCCACCGATACTCTATCGGTGGAGCAGGTTTTATAACCCCTGGAGAAGATCCGTGAAAAAGAAATCACAGAAACCGCATGTCGGTGGGCGCATGCCTATTCACCTTCCCACCGATTTAAATCCCACCTATGCCAACTTTGCCCTGATCACGAACTCGCGCTCCGAGATCGTGATCGACTTTGCGCTGGTAATGCCGCAAATTCCACAGGCTCGTGTGCAGACCCGCGTGGTGATGACTGCCTTTAACGCCAAGCTCCTTCTACGTGCGCTTAATGACCACATGGCGCGCTTCGAATCGCAGTATGGCGAAATTGAACTACCCAAGGGCAATACACTTGTCGACCAGCTTTTTAAATCACAGTCAGATGAACCTGAAGACGAGGAAACTGATGGAAAATCTTGATCAAATCGGCGATCGAATTCGGCAGCACCTGGAAGAGAAAAATACTGCTCGCGACCAGGCCCTCCAGCGCTCGCGGTCGCTCATCCGTTTTTGCTCAAAAGCCATTCGCGCCGTTCATCGCGAGGAATTCGAACTCGCCAAGGATCTCATCAAAGAAGCATCAGAACTTGTCGATCTGCTGAGCACCGAACTGGAACCATTTCCTGATCTCTACAAAGCGGGATACACACAGTCGGCGCTCAAGGAGTTTGCCGAGGCGAGCATTGTGTACCGACTCGTCGCCGGTGAACCGCTCCCCGACCCCGAAGAACTACAGATTGGTTTCGTTCCCTGGCTGGGAGGTCTCGGCGAAGCGGCGGGGGAGCTCCGCCGGCGAACCCTCGACATCCTTCGCCGCGATGATCTGGCGGAGGCGGAACGTCTTCTGGAAATGATGGATGACATCTACGGCCTGCTTGTCACAATCGATTTCCCAGACGCCCTGACCCACAACTTACGGCGGATAACCGACATGGTGCGAGGCGTGACCGAACGGACTCGGGGCGACCTGACAACAACATTTCAGCAAGGTGAGCTGAAGCGCGCGCTCCAATCTGTCGAAAAGCGACTTAAGGAAAACTGAATCTTGCGCGCGCACACAGTCCGGGCATCCGAAATTGCCGCATTCGTGTTCTGCCAACGGGCATGGTGGTACTCTCGCCTTAATATCACACCCGAGAATGTAGAATCCCTATCGCAGGGAACACAATGGCACCAGCATCATGGGATGCAGGTCATTCTCTGGCGGTGGGCTCGAAGTCTTGGCCTCCTAAGCGTCCTCACTGCTATAGTTCTAGCTACGATCACTTTAGTAACCCTCTCAGGGTGACTTATGCCAGCGCTCATCCTGTCATTGCTTACCCTGGGAGTGCTGCTGATCTTGTCTAGCCGACGTCGTTTAAAAGGGCTGGGAATCCCCGCCGGTCGGCTGATATCTCTCGACACTTCACGACTAAAGCCAGTTACCGAACCTCTGTACGACCCTGATTTAAGGCTGACCGGGCGACCTGATTACCTCGTACAACAAGGTCGCAGGCACATTCCGGTCGAGGTGAAATCCAGTCGTGCTCCCAAGAGACCTCATCGCTCGCACGTACTTCAGCTGGCTGCCTACTGCCACCTGGTTGAAACCACCACAGGCAAGCGCCCTCCGTATGGCATACTTAAATATGCTGATTGCACGTACAAGCTTCACTACACCCACGCCTTGCAGCAAGACCTTTTAAAAATCTTGGGGACCATACAAAAAGCCCAGGATTCATCACCGGGCCGATCGCACAATTCCCCGAGCAGGTGTCAAGCCTGCGGCTATATCTCATCATGTGACCAATCCCTCGCCTGAGTGTGCAGAGGATAAGACGTACGCTTATAATAAACACGATGAACAACCCTGATACCCCCCCGAAGCGATTCGTGATCGCCATCCATCCTAAAATGGGTGATGCTCAACAAGTCGCGGATGAGATCTCTGAATTCCTTTCCAGCAAAGGCCTGGATTCATATTCGGGCGTGCTTTTTGATGAAACACTGCGCAGCCGAGTGAACGCCGGCGATTTCGACCTAATGATCGCTCTCGGCGGAGACGGCACCATGTTGCGCGCCGTCCACCTATGCGCCCCAAACAACGTGCCTATCCTGGGCATTAACCTTGGGGGGCTGGGATTCCTCATTGAAATCAGCCGCCATGAGTGGAAGGCTGCCCTGGAGAGAGTCCTGCGCGGCGACTACTGGCTCGAAACCCGGATGATGCTTCGCACTGAACACCTGCGCGGCGATGAACTTCTCGGCGCGTGGGACGTGCTGAACGAGTGTGTTGTCGGGCGCGGCGAGATGGTGCGCCCGGTGTTCCTCACGGCTGAGATCGATGGCCATTCCCTGACCACTTACGTCGCCGACGGCTTGATCGTATCTACACCAACCGGCTCGACTGCATACGCACTCGCCGCGGGGGGTCCAATCCTCCCGCCGGGATTACGCAATATCTTGCTCGTTCCAGTCGCCCCGCATTTTTCTGTTGATCGAGCGATCGTGCTTCATGAAGGCTCCGAAGTGCGTATTATGGTGAAAACAGACCACCTGGCTTCCCTGAGCATGGATGGCCATGAACCGATTCAATTGCAGGATCGAGATATCGTTAGAGCATGCGCCAGCGAATATGTGGCCCTCTTCGTGCGCTTTCAGGATCCAGATTATTTCTATCGAAACCTGACTTCACACATGAACCAAAATCCATATGCGAACCTGATAACATGACAGAACATTCGCTCACTTGTGCCAACCACCCCCAGCGCGAAACGACCCTGCGGTGCAACCGCTGCGATAAGCCCATCTGTCCTAAATGTGCGGTACAAACCCCGGTAGGTTACCGTTGCCGCGAGTGTATTCGCGGACATCAGAAGGTTTTCGAAACATCCACTGCCGTCGACCTACCTATCGCCGGTGTAATTGCGCTAGTTTCCGTCGGCCTTGCGACAGCGATTCTGCACTTTCTGGGATTCTGGGGGCTGCTTGTAGCCCCGATCATCGGCAGGGGCGTTGCCGATCTTATACGCCTGGCAGTGAAAAAGCGTCGCGGCCGGCATCTAACGACAATGAGCATCGTTGGCGGCACCCTAGGAGCGCTTCTCTATTTGGGCTTCAGGTCGATTCCCTTCTTCACCTTACTCACATTGGGTATCGACCTTGATCCGGGCTTCATCGGCACTACACTCTTGGGTTTCGCCTGGCCTCTAGGATACGGTTTTTTCATCATCAGTACGATGTACTACCGCCTCGGGGCAATCAAACTCTAATACACGACATGCTAAAAGAACTTCACATCAGAGATTTCGCCATTATCGAAGATTTGCGGCTTACCCTGAAGCCGGGCTTTGTCGTCTTTACCGGCGAGACAGGCGCCGGTAAATCTATCATCATTGATGCCGTGGAGATGCTGCTGGGCGGTCGGGCGGATAGCACCTTCGTCCGCACCGGCTCTGACGTAGCCTTGATCGAAGGGCTTTTCAATCTCGAGCCAGCCACCCAGAAGCCGGTCAACCGAATCCTAGACCGGGAAAGTTTGCTTGACGACCCAGAACAACTTCTCCTTGGGCGAGAAATCCGGCGCGAGGGGCGAAATATCTGCCGCGTGAACGGTCGCGTTGTCACACTTGGCTTGCTCTCAGAAATCGGAGAGTTGCTGGTTGATGTCCATGGTCAATCCGAGCACCTCAGCCTGCTCCGTGTGCGCGAGCACATCCTTCTCTTAGATCGATATACCGACGACGACGACATTCTCCAGTTGTATAAAGAGCAGTATCAAATCTTAGGGGAAGTCCGCCGACAGCTTGAACAACTGCGCAAGCAGGAACAAGATTCCGCCAGAAAGATTGATTACCTCACCTTTCAGATCAATGAGGTTGAGTCAGCCACTTTAAAGCTCGGAGAGGACGGGACCCTGCTTGAGGAGCGCTCCCGATTGGCCAATGCTGAACAACTTGCGCGTCAAACCGAGGAGGCGATCACTGCTCTTGATGGGCATCTTGAGGGCCAGGAATCGGCTGCTGATCTTCTCGGAAAGGTCGTACATTCCACGTCTGGCTTAGCCAAAATTGACCAAAGCATGGCCGATACACAGTCTCAGGCGCAAGCTATCACTGAACAAGTGAGCGAACTCGTCCGTCGGCTTCGTCTGTACCGCGAGGAAATCCTTTTCACCCCACATCGATTGGATGAAGTCGAAGAACGCTTGAATATGATAACCAACCTAAAGCGTAAATATGGGGGAAGTATCGATGCGGTGCTGTCCCAAGCAGAATCTGCAAGGGAAGAACTGGAGAATATTACACACGCAGAAGAGCGCCTGAATGAACTGACGGGGGAGGAAAATGACCTCCTTCATCGTCTAGGTCAGCTTGGGAAGCAACTCACCCATATCCGACAAGCTGCTGGAAAGCACTTGGCAAAGGCAATCGAGCACGAATTGGTGGATTTACATATGAAAGGGGCCAACTTCGGCCTCGCTCAACACTGGGTTGACGACCCCGACGGAGCCCCTATCGGCGACCGAGTTGTCGCCCTCAGCCCAACCGGTCTGGATCATATCGAATTCCTGGTCGCGCCCAATCCCGGGGAAGGGTTAAAACCGTTGGCGAAGATCGCCTCGGGCGGCGAAACGTCACGCCTAATGCTCGGATTAAAAGGTGTCCTGGCGCAAGCGGATCGAACGCCGACGTTGGTTTTTGACGAGATCGACCAGGGGATCGGCGGCAGGGTCGGTGCGATCGTCGGGGAGAAATTGTGGAATTTAACACCTGAACACCAAGTTTTGTGTATTACCCATCTCCCGCAATTGGCCTCGTTCGGGGATCAGCATATCAAAGTTGAAAAGCAATTAAAGGGTGAGCGCACGATTACACTTACGCGCTCCCTTAGCGACTCGGAACGGATTACGGAGATGGCGTCGATGTTGGGAGGCGTTACACAAGCAAACCTCGAAAGCGCCACTGAGCTGCTCTATACAGCAAACACCGATAAAGCCAAAGATCAAACCGGTGAGGTGAGGAAAGAACAGTAAGCCCCCACTATATATAAAATATGCGGGTCAGCCCTTGGGTCGGCCCGTTCTTTATCCGTTTTCAAGATCTGTTGGGGCGAGCCGCCGGCTCGCCCTTACTAGTATCTCGTCGCCAGCGTGGGGAGAAACATTTGTCAGCGCGTTCTTCAAAAGGATCCTTGATTTATCAACCTGGTAAGTGCACAACGGCAACAGATCATCATTACAAACTAACTCATGGTTAATTTAACTTCGGGCGCACCCATGTGTGCGCCCCAACGGTTTGCGAATAGGCGAGTCGATCTTTCCATCGGGCCTAGATTTAATAAAACGTAAGGGGCCGCCCTCATAGGACAGCCCCGAAACATTCCACTTTGATAGCTAACCCCTCAGGCGATGACTTCCTCGTCGATTTCGACTGGTGTGCTGCTCTCCATTGGACGGAACACCATACCCTCATCTTCGGCATAATCGATCAACACCTGGCCGCCTTCTTTGAACTCACCTTGAAGGATCTTTACAGAGAGTGGACTCTCAACGTGCTTTTGGATTGCGCGCATGAGAGGCCGCGCGCCGAAGTCCGGATCTAAACCCTCTTGAGCCAACCAGTTGCGCGCCGCGTCGCTCAATCTGACTTTCAAGCCGTGATCTTCCAGTCGTTCACGGACTTGTTTCATTTGCATGGTGACGATCTCCACCATATCCTCCAATGTGAGTTTGGAGAAGATGATCACCTCATCAATACGGTTGAGGAACTCAGGTCGGAAGGTGTCCTTTAGGGCACGCTCAATCTTGGCATCCCCCTCACTTTCCGCCCCTTCGCCCGACCGCTGAAAACCCAACGTCCCCGAACGGGTGACGAATTCTGTGCCCAGGTTGGAGGTCATGATCAGGACGGTATTGCGGAAATCGACGATGCGGCCCTGGCCATCGGTGAGCCGACCATCATCCAGTATCTGAAGCAGCGTGTTCCATACTTCAGGGTTCGCCTTCTCGATCTCATCGAACAAGATTACGCGGTAGGGGCGCCTCCTAATTGCTTCGGTAAGCTGTCCGCCTTCTTCGTAGCCAACATAGCCCGGAGGTGCGCCGAATAAACGCGAAGTGGAATGCTGTTCACGATATTCACTCATGTCAATTCGCACCAGGGCATCATCTTCGTCGAAAAGAAATTCCGCGAGAGCCTTTGCCATCTCGGTCTTGCCGACTCCCGATGATCCCAGGAAGATAAACGAACCGATCGGCCGGCGTGGGTCTTTAAGCCCCGCGCGCGCACGCCGGATTGCGTCCGAGAGTGCATGGATAGCATCATCTTGCCCGATGATTCGTTCGTGCAGACGCTCTTCCATTTGAAGCAGTTTCTCAGCCTCAGTTTCCATCACCTGGTTTACTGGGATCCCGGTCCACTGGGCAACGACTCCAGCGATGTCGTCCTCATCCACAACTTCATCCAGTTGATGCTCGACCTCCCAGGCGTCACGCTTCATGCTAAATTCTTTCTCAAGCCGAAGGCGTTGTGCCTTTTTCTCCGCGGCTCGTTCGTAATCGCGCTCCTGGCCCGCCTGTTCCTCTTCGGCCATCATGCGGTCCACATCGGCTTTAAGTTCTTTCAGTTCGGGCGGCAGGGAGTACAGCGCTACGCGCAGCTTGGCAGCCGCTTCATCCATCAAGTCGATTGCTTTATCGGGCAAGTGTCGGTCAGTTACATAGCGTTGGCTCATCCTTGCCGCGGCGACCAAAGCATCATCCGAGAAGCGAACTTTATGATGCGCTTCATAGCGATCACGCAGCCCCTTTAGCATTTCTATGGTCTCTTCTATGGAAGGCTCTTCAACATAGAGTGGCGCGAATCGCCGCTCGAGCGCGGCGTCCTTCTCGATGTATTTGTGATACTCATCCAGTGTCGTCGCGCCGATGCATTGGAGTTCGCCGCGCGATAGGGCGGGCTTCAACATATTGGAAGCGTCCATCGCCCCTTGGGCGGCGCCAGCGCCGACCACCGTATGCAGCTCATCGATCATTAAGATGATCTCGCCCTCCGCCCTTTGTATCTCCTCAATCGAGGCCTTTAGGCGCTCTTCAAATTCTCCGCGAAAACGTGAGCCGGCGATCATCGCGCCGAGATCCAATGAAACCACCCGTTTGCCGCTCAGAATCTCCGGAATATCTCCATCGATGATCTTCTGTGCTAACCCCTCGACGATGGCGGTTTTTCCCACGCCTGCTTCCCCTATCAGCACCGGGTTATTTTTCGTGCGTCTCGAGAGTATCTGGATCAGCCGCAGGATCTCCTCATCTCTCCCGATGACGGGATCTAATTTCCCTTCCCGTGCAAGCTGAGAAAGATCGCGTGAGTACTTTTCCAGCGTTCGGTAACGTGATTCTGCCTTGCGATCCGTCACCCGCTGCCCGCCGCGAGTTTCCTTGATAGCGTCATAGACACGGTCTTTAGTGATCCCTTCATCAGACAGTAAGCGAGAAATGGCTGTGTTGCGCTCGGAGAGAATTGCGAGGAAGAGATGCTCGGTCGAAATGTATTCATCATCCAGCCGATTGGCTTCTTCGTTCGCCATATCTACCACGCGTTTCACACGCGGCGTAATGAATATCTGGCCAGCACCCCCGCCATAGATATTCGCCTTGGGGCTGCTGCGCAGCTGCTGATCGATCACCTCAGAAATCTGATCGATGTCGATATTCAAGCGCTCGAGAATCTGCGAGATAACTCCTTGCGGTTGTTCTATCAGCGCCAGTAGGATGTGTTCCGTATCAATTTGATTGTGGCCGTAGCGCTGGATGATCTCCGCCGCGCGCTGTGCAGCGTCCTGAGCGCGTTCGGTAAATCGATCAAATCGCATCATAAGCCGTATCCTCCAAATGCACCTAACAGCCTTTACACTCTACCTTATTATATACACCGGCGTGAACGTGAGCATTAGAAACATATATGAAATTGCCGGGGGTACTGGTGCCGCTGTTGCAAGAGCGGTACCTTCGCATCCGCCAGTCGCCACCCCATAAACGCGGTCATTGTATTGCGGCTTGGGTCCAGCGCAAGTGATAGGGTTCGCTCTGCATCATAGTATTTGACTTTGAATTGCCTACCCTAACGGCTGTTCATCTGCTTTTCGTCCTGTGATCCGGGTACCTGAGGCACATTGCTCCGCCGACCGTCTTCTCATTACACTTGTTTTGCGTGCGCCAGCACATCCGTTATCGGCAATAGATTGAAATCTTCTTAACGAACAATTATGCATACTTTCCTCGCTCGCATAGTTGGTCGCGAATATCTCACCAGCAGGGAGCACTTTGGCACAAAGCCTGCACACCTGCATGAGAGAGATGCTCTAGGCATGATATCGTGCGGCGCTTAACCATAATAACTATGGACTAAAGGACCATTCGCGATGTATATAATCCCGATTCTGGCACTATCGGCTCTGCTGCAATTAGTAGCTGCCTATCTCGCGTTGCGCCTTATCCGAATAACGGGCGGTCTCAAGGCTTGGGTCGCGATCGCCATCGGCATGGCCCTCATGGCCCTGCGCCAAGTTTTGGTTCTATACAAAATCGCCTCAGGAACCACAGGAGCAAGCGTCGTCCCAATCGGCGAGGTTCTCGCGCTGGTCGTCTCTCTTGTGCTGGTACTTGCAATGGGCTGGATTGGTCCACTCTTCATCAACGCTACACGCGCTGATCGAACCTTTCGAGAGCAGGAGGAGCGCTTCCGCCTTCTCACCGAAGCCGCATTTGAAGGTATTGCCATAACGGAGAATGGGTGTTTTATCGAGGTGACCGATCAATTTGCCAGCCTGTTCGGATATCGACGGAGTGCGCTTATTGGCAAGCAAGTTACTGAAGTCATCGCTCCTGAGGCCCTCGAAGAAGCCCTCGAAAAGATTCGCTCAGGATACGACCGACCCTACGATTCTGTGTGCATAAAACGCGATGGAACGCGTTTCCAGGTTGAGGTTTGTGGGAAGAGTTATTCCCATAGAGATCGCGAATTCAGGGTGACGGCGATCCGTGATATTAGCCAGCGCAAACAGGCGGCAGAGGAGATCAACCGCCTTAAGGAGTTCAACGAAAACATCCTTCTCAATATGTTCGAGGGTATCTTGGTCGAGGATCGGGAAGGTTATTTCACGCTTGTGAACCCCTCCGCAGCCGCACTTCTCGGTTACAAACGAGAGGAGATCGAAGGGCAGCATTGGACGATAACGATCCCGGAAGACCAGTACCCAGTTGTAGAAGCCGCAGATCAACGGCGCACAGCCGGCGACTCCGATCGTTACGAGCTAGAGATCTTGCACCGCGACGGGCGGCGCATCCCGGTGCAAGTAAGCGGCAGCCCAATATTTGAGAATGGAGATTTCGTGGGGACGATGGCCGTGTTCATGGATTTAACTGCACGACGAAAACAGGAGAAAGAACAGGACGCCATCGTTGCCGTATCCAGAGCCCTGCGCACTGCGGCGGATCGAGAAAAAATGATGGTCATCTTACTCGACCAGATGGAAAACCTTTTGAGCGCGGACGGCGCAGCCATTGCTTTGCGTGAACCCGAAAGCGGGGAAACGGTGATAGCTTCCGCGTGTTCCGTCTGGGCCGAATGGAAGGGAGAGCGACTCCCGGCCGGGGTTGGCGTGATCGGAAAAGTCATCGAATCAGGAGAGCTTTACACCAGCGAAGATATTCTTTCCGATCCGCTGTTCGCTCGCCCAGAACTCCTGGGGGAGATGCGCTCACTTATTTGCGTCCCACTCATCGCGCACGAGGAGACCCTTGGTGCTTTGCTCCTCGGTCGTAAGCGCCACTTTGATGAAAGCGAGATGCGGATTATGACAGCTATCGCCGATATGGCTGCGAACGCAATCCGCCGGGCTACCCTGATGGAAACTCTGGAAATCCGAGTTCGTGAGCGAACGCTGGAGCTAGAGGAGGCTAACGAACAACTTAAAGAGCTCGATCGCCTGAAGTCCAGTTTCGTCTCCAATGTGTCCCACGAACTCCGCACTCCGATTACCAACGTGCTACTCTACCTCGCCTTGCTCCAGAATCCACTCAAAGCCAGCAAGCGAGATGTCTACATGGGTGTTCTGAAAAATGAAGCAAAGCGCCTCTCTACTCTGATCGAAGATCTACTCACGCTTTCTCGTCTTGACGTCGAGGTCGAGTCAGAGCGCAAAGAACTCCAAGTTATGGATGCGCTAATCACCGAGGTAGTCGACTCGCTACAGGCTCGGGCGGAAGCGAAAAACATCCTTCTCCGGCATGAGCTGAATCCGGAAGTCCCCGCGGTTATGGTCAATCGCGAACAAATGATTCAGGTGATCACAAACCTTATGGGTAATGCGTTGTCCTACACGCATCTCGGGGGGCATGTGCTGCTCTCCAGCGAGCGGAGTACTATTCGGAACGAGCCACATATAGCCATCCGGGTTTACAACGACGGTCCAGTGATTCCGCATGAAGATCGAGTGCATCTATTCGAACGCTTCTACCGCGGTAAAACGGGCCGCGATTCAGGTGAGCCTGGCACCGGCCTAGGTCTGGCTATTTGCAAGGAGATCGTGGAGCGACACAGTGGCTGGATCGAGGTCGAAAGCGAAGCTGAGCTTGGTACTTCGTTTACGATCAAGCTCCCACTCTATGAACAAACTGTAAACCCCGCCGTTGGCTGACGCTCATCACCTGCGATGAGTACGACGAAACCACGGATCAATATCTGCGTCGCACCGCCGGTAGAGCCGTATTGATTGAAATCCAGTCGGAAAAAATAAAATCAGAGACTTGATCTGCAGCGGAGAAGAAGGGCTTTTCTCTTACTTTCTTCTTACCGCTAGTGCCGTCCCATCCTCGGCAGCACAGTCGCCGCGCATCCGGTATGATGTCTCCTGATTGTTCGGATAATAGACGAGTCGATTCGCTAGCTGGGGCGCAATCCCTACAACAGACGGCATTATACACTTGTCGCTTAACATCCCTGGCCGGTACAATCCGGCACATGAACGCATCTCTAAGCGATAAGCTTCTGGGTTGGTACCGTGAACATGGCCGTGACCTCCCCTGGCGTCGATCCAAAGATCCCTACGCATTATGGATCTCAGAGATCATGCTGCAACAGACCCGCGTCGAGACGGTCATCCCCTACTATACGCGCTGGATGGAACAACTTCCGGGAATCCAAAGCCTGGCGCGTGCTACTACCGATGATGTGCTCTCTCTATGGGAAGGCCTTGGCTACTACCGGCGTGCCCATAATCTACGTAAAGCCGCGCGCAAAATCCTGGAGGAATTCAACGGAGCTATCCCCAACCAGATCGCTGACCTCAAGCGCTTGCCGGGTGTGGGCGCGTACACCGCTGCAGCCATCGCCGCATTAGCCTTCAACGTCGACACCCTGGCTTTAGATGGCAACTTGCGACGCGTCATCGCCAGGCTCATCGATCTGGAGGACGACCCGCGCAGGCGGCAGGGCGAACGCCGCATTCGCGAGTGGGCCGATGAAATGATGCCATCTGGTCACGCCGGGGAGTTCAATCAAGCGCTTATGGATTTGGGGGCAACGATTTGCACACCGCGTAAACCTCAGTGCGGCTTATGCCCGCTCATGCCGAGCTGTCTCGCCTACGCTCGCGGCACTCAGCTCGAAAGGCCCATCCCCAGGCCTGGCATCCGAGTTCCCCTTTATCAGGTTTCCGCTGCTGTGATTCAACGTACAGACACAGTCCTTATTGGTCGCAGACCGGAAGGAAAGTTGCTTGGCGGTTTATGGGAATTTCCTGGGGGAAAACAGGATCCTGGCGAGAGCATGGAGGCTTGCTTACGGCGAGAAATTGAGGAGGAACTAGGCGTGGATGTTCTGGTTGGGGTTCTTTTCGGGATTTTCCCCCATGCCTACACCCATTTCAAAGTTAACGTTCATGCCTATCGATGCAAAATTCTATCCAGAGAACCGCAGGCGTTGGATCATGATCAGCTATGCTGGGTTGCGCTGCCCGACTTGGAGGATTATCCGATGGGAAAGGTCGACCGGTTGATCGCCAATCTACTCATGTCCGACGACCACAGTCCCTGACACTCGTTTCCTCGCCAACTAAATCCGTGACTATAGGATTTCTTTTTTATCGATCGCCCGTTCGGCTATGGTGGACGATAAATACACCCAGCAAGACCGCCGCTCCGCCCACGATCTGCGCTGGCTGTAGCGTTTCGCCCAGGAGAGGGCCCGCCAGCAGGGCTGTCACGACGGGTTGTCCGAGCAGAGTCGTCGAGACGATCGTCGCTGGCAAGAAACCTTGTACATAATTTATCGCCAACACACCCACTCCTTGGCTGATCAAGCCGAGAGCCAGGAGATTGAAATAGGTCTTGGGAGTGAAGCCCCACATGGGCTGGTTGAGGAGAAGATTAAAGATGAAGAGTACGGCCGTCGCGGTCACCCCTAAAACCCAGAAATAAGACAGCACATCCAATGATTTACGACCGATTTGTGTGATCAGGAAATACGCTGCATAGAATATGCCGGCTATCAATCCTAAAAATGCACCAAGATCGAACGAAATAGCACCCAAGGATTCTATACCCAAGACCAGCGCGGTTCCGAGAAGTGCAATCGCCAATCCAAACCAGAATTTCCTGGGCAGCTCTTCGCGGAAGAAGAGCAGCGCTCCAAGCCCAACCCACACTGGAGCGGTATTCGCCAGCAGTGTTGGAATAGTCGCTCCACTTATAACCACACCGGAAGCCCAGAAGGACAAATCGAGCGCGAAAACGAAACCACCCAAAACAGCCCAACGCAATGGCGGTCTAAACATCTTTCGTTCACAGAGCTTTTTAATGGCCGGAGCCGCGAGGATGACTGTTGGGATTGCCATGCGGTAGAAGCTGGCCACTGTCCCAGGAACACCCGCCTGGCGCACGAAAATTGCCGAAAAACCAATAGCGATAAGTCCGACGGACAGCGTCAGGTAAGCAAGTAACTTGTCTCTGGAATCCGTTTTCACGTCGCTCTTATCCTCTTTAGTGTGCCCCTTTATAAATCAATCCACTCAAAAGTTGCAACATATCTCCTGTTAGTTGAGTATCTCTTAATACGAAGTGATCAGATAGATAACCAAAGGATATGAACCGTGAAACGAATCCCACCTGCACTCTTTCTCTTTTTCCTGGCACCTACGATCGGTGAATTGCTCTCCGGATCGGCTCCACCAGTAGAGTTCTTCAATCCCTTTATGCTCATTATCCTCCCTGCACTCTACGGCAGCGGAGCGGTGCTGGCACGCGAGCTCGCACTGCGTTGGGATAAGCGTTGGCCAACGATCCTGGCGCTCGGTTTAGCTTACGGCATCATCGAAGAGGGGTTAATGATTAAATCTTTCTTCGACCCGAATTGGGTGGATCTTGGAATCCTGGGCACATACGGTCGCTTGGGTGGAGTGAATTGGGTCTGGAGCGTTTCCCTCACGCTCTACCATGCTACGGTGAGCATCGCCATTCCAATCCTGCTGACCGAGTTGCTCTACGCGAATCGGCGGGATGAACCCTGGATCGGGCGGCGCGGGATGATTGGCTTGTCCCTTCTCTTGGCGGCAGTTGTGCTTTTCGGCGCCCTCGCCTTGGCACCCTATCGCCCTCCATTTGTCCCCTACCTGGCCGCTATCATCGCCACGGTTGGTCTATACTTCCTGGCCCGGCGGATGCCCAAGCGATTCAGACCGGCCCAACCGGCTCCACGCTTACGTCCGCTTTGGATCGGAGTAATCGGGTTTCTCTCCGTCACTGCATACTTCATCGGCGGCTGGGCGCTGCCCGAACTGGGCATTCCGCCTGTGTTAACAATCGGGTTCCTGATCCTCCTGGCTCTTGGAGTATTACATCTCTTGCGTTGGGCTTCGGGGGAAGGAGCATGGTCGGACATTGGTCGACTGGCGCTCGCTAGCGGTATATTGACCTTCTTCATCTTGCTCGCTTTCTTCGCAGAAAACAACCCTGACCGGACGGACAATCCGGCCGGAATGGCGCTCGTCGGCCTTGCATCTGTAGTCGGTCTCCTCGCACTTAACCTGCGAGTTCGACGCAGGGTGCGGGATGAGAAGCGAGTTGAAAGCCTCAACAAGACTCCTCTTAACCCTGCAAATGCGTGACCCAATCGCTTAGACATTTCCCCTTATACTCTAGTTGATTGCTCAAGTTCTTTCATTTGAATGCTCCGGGGCTAGTTCATACGCTTCTCCATTATGTAGAGTGCGGAAGCTCTGCTTCCGGTCGCAGGTTTCGAGCCTGCGGGAGGTTGGTGGTTGATCGATGTGTGAGGGTAGCGGGCCGACACACAAGTCGGCCCCAACGATTTTTATTATTGAGGTTTGTCCAAAACAATTTTTTACAACCCGAAGTTATTTATACCAACCCAAAGTACCGTTTTCTCATTCCCATCAAAACATCGATAATAAACGGATTGAATAAATGGCCTTTAAGTTTGTTCCACCGTTGGTCCGGCTCGAAACTGCGGTAGTCCGAACCGCTTGATACCTGGAGAGATTATTTTGTCTGAAATCATCGAAACCAAGGACCTTCAGAAACAATACCGGATGGGCGAGGTGATCGTCGAGGCGCTTAAAGGCATCGATTTCGCCGTTCACGAGGGCGAATTCGTGGCGATCATGGGACCCTCTGGCTCAGGGAAATCCACCCTTCTCCATCTCCTGGGTGGACTCGACCTCGCCAGTGATGGCGAGGTGATCCTGGCCGATCGCAGACTCACTCGCCTGCGCGATACAGAGATCACGATAATGCGTCGCCGTCACATCGGTTTTGTATTCCAATTCTTTAATCTACTCCCTACTCTGACCGCTGCGGAGAACGTCGCTCTGCCGCTGCTCCTTGATGGACAATCAGTGAAAGAAAGCGCAACCAGAGTGGCCGAAACTCTCGAGCAGGTCAACATGGAGAATCGCGCTGAGCACATGCCCGACCAACTCTCTGGCGGTGAGCAGCAGCGAGTCGCCATCGCCCGGGCGCTTGTTACAAATCCCAAGATCCTGCTAGCCGACGAGCCGACCGGCAACCTCGACAGCGCCTCGGGGGAACACGTGCTCCTCATCCTGCGCCGGGCTTGCGATGAAGCCGGCCAGACCATCGTCGTCGTCACCCACAACCCCACTGCTGCCGCCTTTGCCGACAGGGTTGTCTTCCTGCAAGATGGCGCCCTGGTTCACGAAGTCCTCGGTGGCCCCTTCGACGTCCAGGCAATCACCGATGCTATAGCCCTCGTGAATGTCTAGGCGGTGATGAGATATGCGCTCTATAACTCACCTCGCCCTGCGTGAACTCCGCCGCAGTTGGGTCCGCAACCTATTCGCCGCGCTCGCCGTTGGCGTAGGTATCGCAACGATTATCGCTTCAGACCTGATCAGCCGGGGCATCACGGAGGAGATTACCGACAGCGCCGAGGGTAAAGCCATCACCGGGTTCATGAGCGAGCAGTTAGACGTCGGCCTCACTGCCATCGGACTGGTCATCACCGTGGGCGCGGGCTTTCTGATTTTTAACACCTTCGCTATGTCGATCACACAGCGCCGTGAAGATTTTGGGCGCATGCGAGCCGTGGGAATGACCCGCCGCCAGTTGCTGCTCATGGTCCTGTTCGAAGCAATCCTGACCGGATTGGTGGGAACAGCATTCGGCTTATTGGCCGGTGTTGGCCTGGGACGTGGCCTGATGTTTCTCGTCATGACGACCAGCGATGTCTTCAATCGCTTCGGCGAGGTCTCGCTCTCGTCTGACCGCCTGCTGTTCAGCGCGGCCATTGGCCTCTCAACCACAATTATCGCTGCGTTGCTTCCCGCTATACGCGCCTCCCAGACACCACCAATTGCTGCGATGAAGGAAGCATCCTCTAGCGGACGGAACCCCAACCGACACCGGATTGCAGGGGGATGCGCTTTATTAATATCCGCGATGTGGATATTTCTCATCGTGGATCCACCGGGGCGGTGGATACTTCCGCCCTGGTCATCGTATCTCACGGTCGCACTTCTAGCGCTATGGCTGCTCTGCATCGGCTTATCACTCCCTGCTATTGTGGGTTTGTCCGGAGCTTGGTTACGCCGACCTCTTACCGCCCTCCTGCATCTCCCGGGTCGACTCGCATCCGACAATCTGCGGCGAGCACGGGCGCGGGTGACCTTTACGCTCCTGACGCTCATTATCGGCGTGGCGATGATCATTGGGGTTACAGGTTTTCTTGGGTACTGGTTTGAAGAACTTTTCTTCCGCACGTCAGAACGAAGCCTTAAAGAGAATCCGGGAATGGGCTTCTTCCCACTCGAAATCGATGCTGGTCTCCAGGGATACGAGGATGTTTTCGACTTCACCCTTCCCGATGCCCTGATCGCTGATGTGGGAGCGGCTGCTGAGGGTCAAGCGGCGGTGGTGCAGACCTACTTCGTGCTCGCTCCTGAACTCTCCTTCATGGGAGAATCTTATTTCTCCTTCGTCCTCGACCCACGAAGCATGCAGCAAGTCGGCGAGTTTTTCTTCACATTTACCTACGGCGATTGGTCGCGCGCACTCGAGATCACCGACAAAGACTGTGGGGTATTCCTGACCCCCACCGTGGCGCAGAAAAATGACGCCTGGTTGTATGACACGATTACAATCCAGACACCTCTCGGATCCCTCGATTGCACAATCGCCGGAATTGGTCCCACTTTCGTCGGCGCCTCGATCATCAGCGATGCGGGTTTGAGCGCCTTCAACCTATTCGCGCCCGTCATGCTTAGCGTTTTCCCACACGAAGGTGAAGGACGTGACGAAGTTTTGGCTGAATTCGCGGCGATCGCAGATCGTTATCCCGGCATCTGGTTTACCGACCTGGCTCAAGTATCTGCGATGCAGCTGAGGGCGATGGAAACGGTGCGCACGATGATGAGTGGGATGCTTTTACTAGCCATCCTCTCCGCTACGCTGGGTGTGATCAACACCGCCCTAATCAGCGTATCCGAACGCAGGCGTGAATACGGTGTGCTGCGCGCCGCCGGAGCCACCCGGAGACAGGTGAACGCCATCGTCATTGTCGAAGGGCTGCTTTTCGGATTGATCGGCGCCGGTGTGGGAATCCCGGTCGGCATTGGTGTCGTCGTCATCTACATCGTCGTCTTCGGCGGCAGCGCGTTTGGATATCCTGATTTCCCGGTATGGGAGGTCGCCCTCGCCTCAATCCTGCCTGCGCTTACCCGTGGAATCCTCGCCCTGATAATCTCACCGTTGCTAATAGCTCTGGCTGCCTGGTTTCCAACCCGCGCCGCGCTGCGGGGCACCGTAATTGAGACCCTGGGTCGACGCGAGACTCCACTTTAAGTCCGCAACAGTTTCAGTCCGCATCCCTAACCCTGCCGATCTCTTTTCGCTGCCAGCAGCAAGCGTCTTGTGGCTCGAGCCCCTTTTGCCCGCCATCGCCTGTCCCAACAACTAGCGAATTCTTTCGGATTGGAACACAATGGTATTCAGATCCCGGAGGGGATGATGCGAGTCTGGCGAGCGGATGTGGGAAGAGGGGAAGTGAGGCAAG
>SDBU01001775.1_pt1 | contig 29920 bp, 30 predicted proteins | sample 2277071 | NCBI WGS metagenome assembly SDBU01 (sample SAMN10397929, study PRJNA504765) | marine sediment metagenome | isolation source: marine sediment core GS08_GC12, 126 cmbsf | place: Arctic Ocean: Gakkel Ridge, Loki's castle | collected 2008 | reverse complement strand
TATTATATTTCTATATAGAATACTTTTCAATAGAGAGCCTGGAACTGATGGCTTTAATGCTTGGCTTTCCCGTATGAATGCAGGAATGACAATAGAAGATGTGGTTAATGGTTTCACTCATTCAACAGAATTTGAAAACTTGTGTAATTTATTTGGTATTGTACCTTATCCAGGTTATGTAAGTGAGTAAAATTATAATATTTTCAGTAAGGGTAAGGCTCTACTTAGCAGACTAGCCACAAATATTATCTTTTCTGAATCATTTATCATTTTTAATCTAATTAGTGATATATATTAATGCTGGTGTGGATTGTATTTCATAGTGCTTCTAGAGATTATGCCCTGCACCCCTTTTTATGTGATTTCGTCATTTACCAGTAAATTCATAATATATAACCTTAGTTAATAATATTTTTAATCTAGATTGCAAAATTAATTTTGATTGTCTCTAATTCATCCTTTAAATCAGTTAATCCATCAAAATAAAAAGTTCTAAATGTGTCCACTAGGGGGAGCCACAGATTAATATACTTCATCATGTTTACCAATATCGATAGGAATTATTCTATTATCTTCAATAATAAAATCAATACAGATCCGGTATGAAATATTAATTGATACTGAGTATAAGTCAGAAAATTTACCTTTTAACTTATGCAGACGAAGTGATGGATGAAATGGATTTATTTCAATAAGCTTTAAAGTCTTTTCATACTGGGAAATAATTTCAGGATGCTTCTTTATGAATTTTTTAGCTCTCTTGATATAGGTTTCAGTGTATATTATTTTATTCACTGGTTATTTTTCTAATATGCTCTTCAACAGTTTCTTCAATAAATTTGCCATCTTCTACGTCCTTTTTTGATTCAATAAGTGCGATTTCAAGTTCATTTTCTCTCAAGTGATTATACAAGGAAATGGGTAAGACGACATATTCACTTTTTCCTCTTACAGTAATGATGACTTCATTGTTATCAGAAGTTGCATTTTTTAATGCTGTAGCACCTTTTTGTTTTAGTTCATTAGCTGTTAATATTTTTACCATAATAATACTCCTTTTAGTACTTTAAATAGTACTAAAATATATACTTTTTGTCAATTAATTTTAAAAATTTTTTGTGACCATTTAATAATTTTGATATCTCAGAAATTCTAAAAGCGTCTAATACGGGGAGCCAATGAATTTTACTTTAACAATTCTGAAATTTTAAATACTTCGTTTTTATCAACAAATCTATCATTAATATATTTATGCAGTATGCTTGATATTAGCGTTTGATAGGGAATCCCTTCAGTAGTAGCGATAGACTTTATTTGCTCAAGGTCGTTATTATTCAGTCTCAAAGTTATGACTTTTTTCCCTGAACTTTTTTCTAAACTTGATTCAATTTTTTTCTTTTTCTGTTCAGAAACTTTTTTATATTCTCTTGCTTCTTTTTCAATTATTTTTTCATCTGTTTCTAAATCATATTTCATTTTAATCTCTCCTTATAGATCTTATGGAAATTTCTGCTGGGGAATACTGTTTTTATAATAATATTGTCATCCTTATCAATAACAAAAGGTACAATATGTATATAATCCCTATATTCCAGGATAAATATTTGCTGTCCCCCTCTTTTTGGATGCTCCAATATATCTATATATTTTTTTTCAATAATACTATTTACAATGTCTTCAATTTCGATATTACGTTCAAATCTTAATTTTATTGCCTTATATTTATCATAGATTATCATAAAATAATTATAAATATTAAATTTACAATGTCAATTAATTATATTTATATTGTAAATTATTAAATTCCGATAAAAAGTTCTAAAAGCGTTCAATATAGGGAGCCAGTATACTCTAATATTGATAACAAAATATAATATTGAGTGTAATGTTACCCTGGATTTTAATCGGGGCAATATTTGGCTCTTCACGCTTGAAGCATTATAAAAAAGAACATAGATGCCCTAAATGTAAAAAAATCGGTCTTGTAATAAAACAAAAAATACTCACTAGCCCAACTTATGATTATCCTGGAAAACTGGAAGTTGAAAAATATTGCAAATACTGCGGTTTTAAAGAGAAAAGCGCCAAAACAATTGCAAAGCTTAATAAAAGCTCCACTTCAGGAAGTAGTTTAAGTTATTTATCTCCAACCAGCAGCACATTTAGTTTGAGCAGCAGTTCAAGTGGTTTTGGGGCGGTTCTTCAGGTGGGGGTGGCGCCAGCGGAAGCTGGTAGAGATATTTTTTAAAACTTCTTTAGTAATATAATATATGTTTACTTATTGTAGGACAAATAATATAATTATTGAAGAGGTGATATGTATGATATTTATTAATGTAAGAGAGCTTCGGCTCCGGCCAGGCGAAGTATGGAAAAAATTAAAGATTGAAAAAGATATTATTTTAACCTTGAATGGAAAGCCATTTGCTATTTTAAATAGTACTGACGAAGAAAAACTTGAACAGACCCTGTCTTTTTTAAGAAGAAGCAGGGCTCTTGAAGCAATGGATAGACTGCATAAATACTCCAAAGAAAAAGGATTGGATAAGCTCACAATCGATGATGTAGAAAAAGAGATCAAGTCAGTCCGCCGGGAGAGATGAGTTGATAATCGTAGCAAACACGAATGTAATAATATCGGGCTTACTTAAGTCGAATAGTCCTTCCGGTAATATATTAAAATTGATTTTAAGCGGCAAGATAAGACTTGGCTTGGACAGTAGAATAATGGACGAGTATAAGGATGTCCTGCTTAGAGAAAAATTTAGCTTTGACAGGGAATCAGGGGACCATATATTAGATGAAATACAAGCTGATGGAATAAGTATTATTGCTGAACCCATAGCTCTACCACTGCCCGATGAAGACGATATCCCATTCTTAGAAGTAGCTATAGCCGGGAATATTAAAATACTTGTAACAGGCAATAAAAAGCATTTTCCAAAAAAGAAATACAGTAAGGTAAAAATTTACTCACCTTCAGAATTTATTAAAGAATATAGCAACCTGGTAGATGAATGACCCTGTTATTATAATTTACCGGATTTTGCTAGAAACCCTGTTAGTCATTGCCTGACCTTTATTCTTAATATAAAAGTTCTTGTTACTGCACCAATGGGGGAATCAAATATAGGCTCTTTACTAATAACGGGGCAACCTGCCCTATAACAGCATAATGCTTTATATGAAAGCTCATGAGTTTGAAAAGAAATTTGACGAAAACAAAGATATTTCAAAATACCTTGATACATCAAAGGTGAGAAGGCCGGGACAGGAACAAAGGAGAGTTAATGTAGATTTCCCTTTATGGATGATCGAGCCATTGGATAAAGAAGCAAAACGGTTAGGTGTGCCAAGACAGTCCATTATTAAAGTCTGGATAGCAGAGCGTCTTGAAAAGGTATCTTGAAAATAACTGATGTTAAATTTTTCAATATAAGGGATAGATTTTTGTATTAAAAACACCCGGATCAAATATAAAATATATATTTGATCGAGGCTCCCCGGTGGAGCCAAGCAGCGGGACCAATGAATTTACTAGTTTGCATATATTATGATATTATATGATGTAATTTAAGAGTGAAGACTATATTTTAGAATACTCACAGGTCAAATGCCCTCTAGATTCCTGGCAATTTGCGGGGCTATTAGCCAAAAGACGGTATTTAGTATAACTGGATGGAGCCAAATGAACGCCCTTTAAAAACTTATTACATTATTTAAGGAATGAGGTCCAGGTGAATAATACTGAAATCAAGATACTTGGTGAAATTGATAAAAGAAAAGATGAATTAACTGATTACTTAAAAAAATTAATAAGTTTTCCTTCTGAAAATGAAGGAATTCCTGGAACAGGCAAGGAAACAGAATTACAAAACTATCTCTATGATGACTTAATGGAAGCTGGTTTTGATAAAGTTGAAAAAGTTTTACCAGATGATTCTGATGAAAGGCCTAATGTGATAGCAACTTTAAAGGGGGCAAAAACCGGGAATTCATTGATGCTCAATGCTCATGCAGATGTTGTACCTGTAAAAAAGGAAGAAAAGAAAAAATGGCTTAGTGATCCATATAAAGCTGTTATTAAAAATGGCCTACTTTATGGTAGGGGTGCAAGTGATTGCAAGGGAGGCCTGGCTTCAATAATATTTGCTGCAAAAATATTAAAAGATCTTAAAATAGACTTAAATAATGATTTGTATGTATTGTCTTCTGTGGGAGAAGAATCACAAGAAGGCGAAACAGTAGGTGCTGCATTAGTTGCTGAAAGGGGTTACAAAGCAAAGTTAGCTATTATTGCGGAACCCTCAAATTGTGAAATTCATATTGAAAGCCCTGGTGTATTTTTTTTTGAATTAAGAATTTCTGGAAAAGAAGCCCATCCATGCGCCAGAAATCAAATTCTTTTTCCTCAGAGATATGGACTTCCTTCTGGTCCGGAGATCGGGGTGGATGCAATAGCCAAAGCAGTCCCATTCATAAGATTGATGCAAAATATTGAAACAGAAAATTGCCATAAATGGAAATCTTCAACATTGAGTGGGGGAGGATACCCGGTTCCTTCTGATAAGCAAGGCCTGGGATTTTTTACAATAACGCCAACGAAAATGCAGGCTGGTGAATACATAGGAGCCGTATGCGGCAGTGCTTCTATAATTTTTGTTGTCTGGTATCCCAATTGGTTGAAAGAAGAAGAAGTCGCAGGTGAAATAAAAGATAAAGTCATGCACCTTGCAAAGACAGATGATTGGCTTGCTAAAAATCCTCCAGAGTTTATATACCCTACTTTACAAAACTGGCGGCCTTTTAAAAATTCCATAGATAATCCTGGGGTCAGATTACTGGGAAAAACTTTAAAAGAGCTTCAAGAACAACCTGTGATCTATTCAGCTTTTAGAGCAGTATGTGATGGGACTTTCCTGCAGGATAAAGGTATCCCGAGTGTAGTTTTTGGCCCTGGAGGAATCGATATGTCAGTTCACGGCCCTAATGAATTTGTTAAAATTGAAGAACTTCTAAAATGTGCAAAAACCTATGCGCTTTTTGCATACAGATGGTGTAATGAAATTAATTAGTGATCAAGTAAATATAATAAAAAGGAGAGTAATATTACGATGAATGCATGGGAAGCGATTGTAACTATGGTCAAGTCTCAAGGAGTCGAGTATATATTTGGAATAGGCGATACGGATCTCCAGTTATATGCAGAAAAAGTTCCAGGAATAAGATCAATAAACCTCAGGTATGAAGGTTCAGCACCATTCATGGCAATGGCCTACTCAAGACTGAGCAAGAAACCGGGTGTATGCTGCGCCAGTACAGGGCCGGGGGTCGCCAACCTGATACCCGGGGTATTGGAGGCATATTCCGGTTGCTCACCATTGGTAATAATATGTCCGGCCACCTCTCAAAAAACGGAAGGTATGGGTAATTTTCAGGAATGTGATCAGATAGGGATGATGAGGCCTATAACCAAATGGAGTGCCCGTATTCCGCATGCTGAAAGGATTTCCTGGTTTGTGCATAGAGCATTTTCATTAGCGGTTAACGGACAGCCGGGACCTGTTTTTCTTGAGATGCCCTTAGACATTGGAGGTAATAGCAAAAAAGGACTTGTGGAAGTCGGAAAACCAGAATATGTCCCAGCGAAAAAAATCCTTATCGCGGCTGAACAGCAACTGATCCATGAAGCCGTGGATCTACTTTTAAAGGCTGAACGGGCAGTGGTAGTAGCAGGCAATGGAGTAGTGCTCTCTGAAGCCCAGGTAGAATTTAGGCAATTTATTGAATCATTGGGTATACCATTTTTAACAACACCCGGCGGCAGGGGGATCCTTAGCGAGGACCATCCCTTAGCACTTGGATTATGCGGCCTGTATAGGACTAAAACCGGAAAGAAGATCTATTCCGATGCCGATTTAGTAATAACGGTTGGAACCAGAAATGAGGGTTTCCAGACACATGATTGGAAAGATTTTCCACAGGGTGCAAAATTCATTCAAATTGATATCTCTCCATTTGAAATAGGGAGAAACTGGACTCCGGATATAGGTATTATTGGTGATGCCAGGATTGTTTTGAGACAGTTGACAGATGCTATAAAAGTGAAAGACAAGGTGAAGAAAGATTTCAGGGAATCATCACGGGTAAATGAAGTCATAAAGGCAAAAAAGGAATTCGAAAAAGAGGTAGAGGCCGAGTGTATGATCAAAGAAACTCCACTACCTGCAAAGCGTATAGTTTACGAGGCAAGTAAAGTATTTGGGAAGAACACGATCCTGGTCAGCGAGAATGGCTCCCAGGATTCCTGGTCTTATTTTTTTCCATATTACAGGGTCCAGGATGGATCGGAATGTGTGCCGGTGGCTGAGCAGACTTGCATGGGTATGGGTGTAGTGGGGGCAATTGCTGCTAAGCTTACCAGGCCCGAAAAAAATGTATTATGCTTTGTAGGTGACGGAGCATTTCAAATGTATATGAAAGAATTACCGACAGCAGTACAGTATAATGCGGGATGTACATGGATAGTATTGAATAACTCTGCCTTTGGATGGATAAAACACTTTCAGGATGAAAGTGTCGGATGGAATACTTCCACATTCAAGGTACAACCTGTTTTTACTAAGTGGGCCGAAGCATGTAAATGTTTTGGAAAAAGGATCGTAGATCCGTCTGAGATAAGGCCGGCCCTGGAAGAAGCATTGAAAGCTAATAAAGAAGGAGTGCCTGCAGTACTTGATTTTGTGACGGGAATCGATATGTCACATTTTGAACGTTCTGAATGAGGCTATCTGAGATATAGGTGCCGCAGATCCTGGTTAAGGGAAGAGATATTTTTAGTGTATGATGGATTAAAGGATAATTCTGTCATGAAAATAAGAAGAAAATATTATGGGCTATTATTTGGTTTATTAGTATCTATAATAATGTCACTTATAATGTCTTTTGTCCTGACTTATATAAATATAGGATGGCAACCACATTTCCTTATGATCTGGTTAAGGGCTTTTGGCATAAGTTTTGCGGTAGCACTGCCAGTTTCTTTGATCATAGTCCCGGTGATCAGGAAATTACTTGATAAAATCACTTATTAAGACTTTGCTGTCCAGTCAGATTTTAACTATGGGGGGCATATTTTTAAACTGATAGCCAGTACCCTGGACCCTGGTGAAAGAGGCCCATTTTAATTATCGACTGCAATCCTCTTTATATTCTTATCATAGTAAATATCACCTGCATCATAGCTGTGGGTAGAGAATTCTGATAATATTGCACCTTCTGGCCCACCCTGGAACCAGTGCCAGGTATCAGGGTTTAAGGTATACTGATCTCCGGGTCTAAGTATTATCTCATGGAATACATTAAACTTATCTTTGTATTTTTCAGGTATTTTACCCTTTATTTCTTTTTCCTTATTACCTTCTGTATAAAGGTAGACTTCCCCCCACCTGCACCTGAAAGTCTCTTCTTTGCCTGGACTTTTCTCTATAGCAGGATGCCGGTGTTGTGGGCATATCTGATAGGGAGTCATTGGCAGTTCCTTTGCACATACTCTTGCAGAATTTACATAGATTATAAGGGCCAGCCCGATATTATAGAAATCTCCTAATCCATAATCTGTTATGTCTATATTTTCAATTTCAGAGGGTCTGAAGTGTATTTTTGATTTTTTTAAAATATCTACTATCGATCCTTTTACCGTATTTTTTAGTTTATCTTCCCCGGTTGATATTTGAGATAGTACCTCCCTTGATATTTTTTCTACTAATTCTTGATATGCACTATCATTCAAATTTCCATCTGGTATATTATTCATAAACCTACGGTCTCCTTAAGAGTATGATATAAAAAGCCTAATTAGGATAACACACATTTTTACTATTTAAAAAACTAATTTTCCCTTGACTATTCTTTTAAATCTATCTACCTAAAAAATCTCTTAAATGAGCAGGACTTTGCCTAAATTGATCTTTCCTCCAAAAACTGGACAAATGATCGGGGTCAGATCAATATTATTTCTTGACATCACTGCTATAATCTAATATATTTTTTTTGGTAAAACCATTTGATTCTAAAGGAATTGAAAAGATCCGGAAAGGTAATTTCCCGAAAGAATATCCTATTAGCATTAAAGATATTCTTGAAAATACCTGAGGCCAGGTCTTTAATGGACCAGGTAAAATAATTAGCAAAATTGAAATAATTTCAGAAAGAGTAGGAATATGAAGGAAGATAATAAGTTATTAAGTACCTTTTTAGAAAAAATGTTTTTGGTCAGGCAATTCGAATATAAGGTCTATGAATTTGCCACAAAGGGAATAGTCTTTGGTTCAGTTCATTTATGCATAGGTGAAGAAGCAACTGCTATTGGAAGCTGCATGGATCTTAAAAGTGAAGATTATATATTACCTACGCATAGAGGGCATGGACAGGCCCTGGCAAAGGGTGCGGATCCCAGTAAATTTTTAGCAGAAATAATCGGTAGGGAAACAGGGCTGTGCAAGGGAAGGGTAGGATCCATGCATGCTTTTGATAAGGAAAATAATAATCTTGGTGCACAGGGCATACTTGGAGCTCAATTCCCTATAGCCGTTGGTGCAGGATTGGCCCTGAAGCTAAAAAAATCCAAGAGCATCGTTGCCTGTTATTTTGGAGACGGCACCTCCAATCAGGGGACATTTTACGAGGCATTAAATATGGCAGATATCTGGGATCTTCCTATATTTTTTGTTTGTGTAAATAATTTATATGGTATGGGGACCCATTATGATAAAACCAGCAATGTTGATATTTTTGAAAAGGCAAAGAGCTTCAATATTATTACAGAGACTGTTGACGGCAATGATGTTGAAGAAGTATATATCAAGGCAAAAAAAATGATTTCTAAAGTCAGGAAAGACAGAAGGCCGGCATTACTGGAATGCTATACATATAGATGGTTCGGTCATTCCGCCTTTGATAATAGGCCTTACAGGCCAAAAGAAGAAATCGAGGAATGGAAAGCCAGGGACCCTATTAAAAAGCTTGAAAAAAAGATGGTAAAAAATGGTATGTCATCTGGAGATATTGAAAATATAAAGAAGAATATTAATAAAAAGATCGGGGATGCAGCTAAATTTGCACTGGAAAGCGGATATTCCTCTGTCAGTGATCCCATGAACATTTAGAAAGGTATAGATAAATGAGAGATATTACTTATAGCGAAGCATTGAGAGAAGCCATGCAAGAAGAAATGAAAAAGGATAAAAATGTAATTTTGATCGGTGAAGATGTGGGAGAAGGATATAAGGGATGCTTTGGTGTCTCAAAAGGTTTGATCGAGGAATTTGGCCCCGGGCAGATCATTGATACCCCGATTTCTGAAAATAGTATTTTGGGAGCAGGGATAGGCGCAGCACTTATGGGGATGAAACCAATAGTAGAAATGATGTTCTCTGATTTTATTGCAGTATGCTTTGACGGTATTATTAACCAGGCAGCCAAAGTAAGATTTATGTCAGGCGGGCAGTATAATCTAAACCTGGTCATAAGGCTTCCCGGGGGTTCAGGAGGAGGAACCGGCCCGCACCATTCACAATGCCTGGAGTCTATTTTCTTAAGTATTCCTGGAATTAAAATTGCTGTACCATCAAATGCATATGATGCCAAAGGGCTTCTTAAAACCGCAATAAGCTATGGTGATCCTGTTTTATTTTTTGAGCATAAAAAACTTTATAAACAAAAATCCGGTGTTCCCGAAGAAGAGTATACGATACCTTTTGGAGAAGGCAGAGTCGTAAAAGAGGGAAAAGACCTGACAGTTGTCGCCACTTCATATATGGTAAATATAGCATCAGAGGCAGCAGAAGAATTAAAAGAAAAAGAAGACCTGGAAATAGAAATAATCGATCCCAGGACCTTAGTTCCCCTGGACCTTGATATTATTAAAAAATCAGTTAAAAAAACTTCTAAACTTATTACCCTGGAAGAGGGGCCGCTCAGGGGAGGTATCGGGGCAGAAATAACTTCTTTGATCAATGAAAGTTGTTTTGACTATTTAGATTATCCCATAAAAAGGATTGCTTCGAAAAATATACCGATTCCAATGAGCGGGCCCATGGAAGAAGAGGTGATCCCTAATACAAAAAGTGTTAAAAAAGAAATATTAGATTTCCTGAAATGATATTGCTGCCTCAATATCTATATTATTATGACCTGCGGCAGCTGTATATAAAAGCTTGTGAGGAGATCCTTTGTGCATTAGAATAGAGCCGCAGGCATATGGAAATAGAATAAAAGCAAATTGATCAGGGGTGAAGTAAAATTGTATGAATTTATTATCCCGAAAATGGGACAGGGCGATCCGGATATAGATATAATAGAGCTAAAAGTCAAAGCGGGTGATCCTGTAGAGATAGATCAGCCGATAGTTACAGTAGAATCTGAAAAAGTAAATGTTACATTAGAATCAGAAAAACCGGGCATAGTACATGAAGTCTTAGTCAAAGAGGGCGAAACTGTAAAAACCGGTACAGTTGTCTGCAGGATCGAAGAGGGATAAGCATCCCTGCAGGTTTTCCTTTATTATAAATCTTCCCAGGGTATCCGTAATGAGGACCGGCACATCAAGTACACTAAATAATTGTTGGAATGATTGTAAAAAAGATATACTATAATCTATAAATCCGGGGGAAGTATTGGTCACTATTCTATAGATCCTATAGGATATGATCACTGGTACCGGACAAATTTGGATTAAAATATAATTACAGTAAAGACATTGGAATATTAAACAAGAGGGTTTCAATGGAGGGTGATCATTAAATGAGAGAATTGCGATATCTAAAAGCAGTAACAGAAGCATTAGAACAAGAAATGGCCAGAGACAATAATGTATTTGTCATGGGTGAAGATGTCAGGTTGAGCGTAAAAGGTGCAACGACCGGGTTATTTGAGAAATTTGGCCCCGACAGGGTCGTAGATACTCCAATATCCGAGCAGGCTCTTTGCGGTTCTGCTACGGGTACTGCAATTATGGGATTTAGGCCGGTTATTGAATTTCATACAGCTGAATTTGTCTTTTTTGCTTATGACCAGATAATTGACCAGGCTCAGAAACTGCGGTACATGTCCGGCGGCAGATTAAAAGTACCTATTACTTATTTAGTCACCGGTTCGGGTGCCGGAGGATCATCTGCGGCCCAGCATTCCGATCATGCTTATCCAAATGTATTACAGGGAGGCATGAAAGTCATCATACCTTCGACTCCTTATGACTTAAAAGGGCTCATGGTAAGCGCGATAAGGGATGACGATCCTGTAATGGTTTTTTTACCTGCGCGCCTTTTGGCTCTAAAAGGAGATGTTCCTGAAGATATATATTCAATACCTCTGGGTAAAGGTGAAATAAAACATAAGGGGAAAGATATTACAGTTGTTGCTACCGGCCATCTTGTACGGATTGCGGTAGACCTGGCAAAGAAATTGGAGACTAAAGGAATATCAATTGAAGTTTTTGATCCAAGGACACTGCTTCCACTGGATATTAAAATGTTGAAAGAATCAGTTAAAAAAACCGGTAAGGTGGTCATTTTTGACGATTCTAATAAAAAGTGCGGATTTGCATCAGATATTTCAGCAATTCTAGCCGAAGAATGTTTTTCCTATCTTAAGGCTCCCATAAAAAGGGTTTCAAGAGCTGATGTGCCGGTTCCTTTCAGCCCCCCTCTTGAAAATTATGCACTTCCAAATGAGGAAAAGCTAAATGATGCAATAAATAAAGTAATAAATCTTTAATGATGGGAGGCAAGTCCATGGACACAAAACTGAATAAAGAAATATATTTAGATTTATATAAATATTTAAAGATCTCAAGAAGATTTGGCGAAAAAATTGTAGAGCTTGGCAATATTGGAGAAATCCCTGGATTTATACATTCTGCAGTTGGAATGGAAGCATCAGGTGTCGGGATTTGTTATGCATTACAAAAAGCAGATATTGTAGTGCCGACTCATAGAAAACCGGCACAGCTTCTTACAAAAGGTGCAAATATTAAATATATGATGGCAGAGTATATGGGGAAAGCCAGTGGATATAACCATGGCAAAGGGGGAGAATTGCATTGCTCGCCTGATTTAAAAACTGGAGTGATGAGCGTAGAGTCCCAGGTTGCGGTAGGATTGGTCCCGATTGCCTGCGGGATAGCATTGGCCAGTAAATTTAGGAAAGAAAACAGGGTTGTTGTTTCCTTTTATGGTGATGGAGGAGCCAATGAGGGCGCCGTACATGAATCCATGAATATGGCTGCAGTATTTGACCTCCCGGTCCTCTTTGTCTAAGATAATAATGGATTTGACGTAACAACCCCTTCGAGTGATTCATCAAAACTTGAAAATTTAAGTGAACGTGCCAATTCTTATGGTTTTTCAGGGACGACCATTGATGGTATGGATGTAATAAATGTTTTTGAGACCGCAAAGGGGATCAGTGAAAAAATCAGGGAAGGAAGCGGCCCATTTTTATTAGAATGTAAGACTTATCGTTTTCATGGGCATTATTCCGGCGAAGACCTGCTCAGATTAGATTATAGGACAAAGGAAGAACTTGAATCCTGGAAGGCCAGGTGCCCCGTGAAGTCATGCCACAAATATTTAATAAATGAAAAAATATGCAGTGAAGATGAATTAAATAAAATCGACCGATCAGTTGAAGCTGAATTAGATGAGGCTGTTGAATTTGCAAGAAATAGTAAATATCCAGAGCCAGAAGATGCATTAAAAGATATGTATGCAAGTGAATATGAAGGAATCCCTGATAAAGGCTGGGTATAAAAAAAACTTAGAATATTATCAATATTAGATAGCGGCCGGAGCTTAGATGGTTAATTTCAAGCTTTTCTCTAACAGATCTATTTCTTTTGTATAATTTCTATGGGCCAGGTATGATTCTTCACTGATCTTTCTTAAAATATCCGGTTTGGAAAATGAAGAAAAATTATTGTAAAAAAGTTTTTCTTTTGAAATATGGTCATACTCGTATTTGAATGCTTTGTTTAAAAAATTAGATCTTTTTATTTTTAAAAATTCTTCCAGGTAATTATTATATATTTCTTCAAGTTCTATTGCATAATTTAGTTTTAAATCAATATCATTTATTTCATTATCAAAACCTTTTCTAAAAACACTGAGCTTTTTAGAATATTTCTCTACCAGTTCCTGATAGCTTTTTTTAAAACCAAGCAAAAAAAATATTTTCTTTTTATCCCTGGCTTTATCAACTCTCATTATGACCAGGCATCCTATAGCTACGACTATTATAGTTATACTTATTGCACCATAAAGTACACTGGCATTAAACAGGTCTAATTCGACTATTCTTTCATAATTCAGCAGATATCCTATAAGAGTAAAGACTTCCAGTAATAATGCTATGACTATTATTATAAAATATTTTAGTTTTATGACACCATATCCAAGATTTTTTAAAGATTCCTTGATGGGGGGTCTATATTCACTCACCATTATGCACATCCTTATTTCATTATTGATTATACATTATACTAATCTAACTATTATGTTGAATTATATCACTAATTAATATATAAAACAATACGACCTATAATTATAAACATACTTATATATAAATGTGTAAGTCCGTGGTGATGAAGCGGGGATAAATCAGGTTTCTTGATATATATTCTCTATCTCTCTCATTTTCCGGTGATCCGGTGAAAGTATTCCAGGAATTCATGAAACTGGACCTCTTTGTCAAAACTTTGTTCCATCAGCCTGCGGCCGTTCCCGCTTATTTTTTTATAAGTCTCCTGGCCTGACCACAATTTTAAAACGGCTTCTGCCAACTGTCCGCTATTGCCGGGTTCCACCATATATCCTGTTTCGCCGTCTTTGACGATCTCCGGGACACCGGCCATTCTTGAAGAGACCACCGGCACATTCATGGACATGGCTTCAAGCAATACATTCGGGAGCCCTTCTTTGAATATGCTGGAAAGCACCAGAATATCGATCCTCTCAAAAACATATGCAGGTTCCCGCGTAAACGGGAAAAAGGATACATTGTTATCCAGCCTCATTTCCCGGACCTTATTTTTCAGCATCTGTTCGTCCGGTCCTTCACCCACCAGGATCAAATGTAGATCCGGGAAAGGGCCTTTAACCAATTCTGATACTGCCTTGAGCAAAATGACCTGCCCTTTTCTTTCTTCAAACATTCCCACATTGCCCAGTACAGGGGAAGCATTTTCAGGCAGGGGATACCGTTTAAAAGAATCTCTTTTCCTCTCCCTGTCTGAAGTAAAATACTTAACATCAGTTCCCTGATATATCAATTCTGCCAGGTCATCAGGAATTTTATAGGAATCGACCAGGTACCTGTATGTAAAATCCGTGATCGCGATCACAGTTGAGTCAATAGACTCATCCGGAAGGTAGAACTCCCGTTTATATTCCGGGACAATGGTCCCTGTCTTGGGAATGAGGACCGTGTCAATATTACTTTCTTTAATACATTCACCGGCAAAGACCGAGCAGTGAAAAGAATCCCGCGGCGGGTGAACAGTACAAATAGCTGCATCACATGCCTGCAGGGCCTCTGTCCAGACTTGTTTATCTTTAGCATTTTTTGATACAACTTTTTCATAATCATAGGTGAATGCCCGTGCACCTGCTTTTTTGCATTCTTTAGAGACAAAACTCCCCTCAGGGGCCAAGATCATTGTCTCTTCACCCCGGCCTAAAAAGAATTTATTAGCTTCGGTGACCCAGATCTGGGTACCGCCCCGTAAATGCGTATCTTCAATAAACCCTATAATCATATTTTATCCTCATTTTGTATTAAATAATTCATCCAGGTAATTAAGAAAATTTTTGCTCATGGCCTCTTTGCTATATCTCTTGCCAACAGCCCTGATATTGTGTTTTTTATGCAGCTCCCATTTTTCCGGATCTATTAAAATGCCGGTGATCTTTTCTAAAAAAGATCCAGTGAAATCTTCTTCCGGAAATGGAATATAATGTATTTGCTGATCCTCCGGCAGGAGTTCTCCCACAACGCCGGCAAAGATCTCTTCAGGCCGGTACCGGCTGCATACTATGGGGATCCCTGCGGCACTGGATTCAATGATGGGCAGGCCCCGCCCCTCTGTTTCGCTGGGGAAAAGCACCATAGTCGCCAGATGGTAAATATCTTCAATTGAAAGCGGCTTGAATTTTTTTTCATGGAAAGATGGATGCCCCTCGGCCCCTACAGAAAATGCCAAAAATAGGCGGTCGGCAATGCTTCCCGGCACCTGGGAAATTACTTCAAGATAGGCCCTTAATATAGTTTCAAGATCGCCCCGGTGTTCGATAGGTACCGGGCCCGTGACGTGAAGAACGATTTGTTTTTTTTCATTTTTCCCTAATTCATCTAAAAAAGGAGAGTACTGCAGCAGGGCGCCGATCAAGTGTAGATCTTTTTCAATACGCTTTCGGCCTATGATCCTGGTAGGCTGGAGAAAATAAATGATCTGGTCCGAAGTCAGGTCCAGGACCTGTCCAGAACGGTTGGAGCAGACCAGGGGTCTTTGGCTGCCCATCCATTTTTGCAGATTTTGTAAATGGGACCTGACAGCAGTGGTCCGGATAACAGGATTGCCGTCTGATAGTATATATGCCAGCCGCAAGCGTACCGATTTAATATCTTCCTCTGAATACTTCTTAAAAAATGTTTTGCTTATAGAAGTAGAGACTTCAAAAACACGGTTCCTTGAAAATCCATTATCAGAAATAAGTTTTTTGGATTGTAATGCATTAATATTGACCTGGATCCACCTGCGGCCATTCCAGGGATATATTTTTTTAAAAAAAGAAAAGAAGGCAGTATTGTCCATATTTTGGAAGAATTTATCCCTGGGCCCGGATGCTTCACCTGATTTTCTTTCTGAAGCCGGTTTTCCACCCTCCCAGTAAAAGTCATGGTTTGAATTAAGGACATAAATACCCATCGATTCTGATACCAGGATAGTGCATAATGCAGTAGCAATATTTCCCGGGTTCGAATTGACATTCACGGGGATCAGCAGGGAGATCTCATTCTCAGCGATATAGGCACCTAATTCCCTGGAAAGGCCCACTGCCTGACCCCAGACTTCAATAGCCATATCATGGGAAATCCTGGAATTTTCTTTCATATCCCTGTAAAAAAGTTTTTCAAACCACACACCTTTATCCCATTTTAACCATCCATTTGCACGGCTGATACGATGTCTTTTCCATCCTGCTTCCATAATATTATCTGCCTGTGGGTGGAAGTCACCGGCAATATAATGGATCACTGCCTTTTTTTTATTTGAAAGAATATCGTATAAGCACCGGGCATATTTGGAGATTTCGATGGAAACTCCGTCAATTCCAAAATCAAAAGTCAGGAATGCCAGCCCCTTACGCATTTCTTCTGAAAATCCGTCCCGGCTGGATCTTTTAAGCGGAGGAGCATTTTCTTTTATGCCTGCAAGTATGGCAGAGATCTCATTCCAATTTGCAGGATCATAGCTCCCGAGTCTTTCCATCATCTCACCGAAGAGGCGCTTTTTTTCACCGGGCTTCATCTGATACATCCTTGTTCTATATATAGCTGGACCACTGTCACGAGCTTCCTAATCCTGCTTTCCTTACTTTATTATAATTCTATATTCTAATGTAAATGTATTATAAAAACAGTATTAATTAAATCTGCCCCTATATTCTAATTGAAAGATCAATAAAAATTTAGAATATGCCTGACGGGAGAGCCGCCGGTTCTTAGCAGACTTGATCATGTTTACCAATATCTATTAATATTATTTTGTCTTTTTCAATAATAAAATCAATACAGATCCTATATGAAATATTAATAGATACCGAGTGAAGGGGAGATAGCCTGCCTTTTAATCTATGTAACCGAAGAGAAGCATGAAAAGGATTTACTTCAAGGATTTTAAGCGTTTTTTCATATTGGGAAACTATTTCCGGGTGTTCCTTAAAAAATTATTTTGCTTTTTTAATATTATTCTATTGATTTGTAAATAGATTATTAAAAGCTATAATAATTTTTTAGTAATCTAAATGATCATTTTCTTTAAGGCTGTCCCATGATCCACTGAAAATACTTGAAATCAAGAATCATCTTTTATATAAATAGAGATTATAATAACATAATAAGCCAGGTGAAAAACTATGAATAAAATCCCGAGTATGTTCGATCTTTCAGGAAAAACTGCGGTGGTAACCGGAGGCGCCGGTATCCTTGGGCGGGATATTGCCATGGGATTGGGAAAAGCGGGTGCTGCGGTAGCGATCTGCGATATTGCAGATACAGAGGACATCATAAAAGATTTTAGCAGCGCTGGTATTGAAGCTAAGGGCTACTCTATTGATGTCCTTAAAAAAGATAAAATAAAGGCCTGTCACGACCAGGTACTGTCTGACTTCGGCCGGGTGGATATACTGGTAAGTGCTGCAGGAGGAAACATGAAAGAGGCCACGACTTCGGATGAACTGTCTTTTTTTGACTTAAAGCTTGATGCTTTAGAAAAAGTCATTGCCTTAAACCTGTTTGGGGGAGCAATACTGCCTGCCCAGGTTTTTGGAAAGACCATGGCAGAAAACCCTGAAGGCGGGTCTATCATAAATATTTCTTCCATGAATGCCTTCACTCCACTGACCCGGATACCGGGATATTCTGCAGCTAAAGCAGCTGTATCAAATTTCACACAATGGTTATCGGTACATTTTGCACAGGGATACAATAAGAACTTAAGGGTGAATGCTATAGCCCCCGGGTTTTTTTTGACCCGGCAGAATCATTTCCTATTATTGGATGCCGATGAAAAATTAACAGAGAGAGGCGCTTCCATAATTTCCCACACACCCATGGCCCGTTTCGGGAAACCTGAGGACCTTATCGGGGTCTGTATATGGCTGGCGGGTGACAGTTCAAAGTTTGTTACAGGGATCGTGGTACCCATAGACGGAGGTTTCTCTGCATTTTCCGGGGTATAGCATATATCTCATATAAAAGATTTTACCATCTGATTCAAAAACAAGGAGAAAAAAATGGCAAAACAAGACATAGGCCTTATCGGCCTTGCAGTAATGGGACAGAACCTGGTTCTAAATATGGAATCCAATGGATATTCTGTTGCAGCATATAACCGCACTGCAGAGCGGACCAGGGAATTCATAGAAGGAAAAGCAAAGGGGAAGAACATAATAGGAACTTATACTTTTAAAGAACTTGTAACCTCCCTTGAAAGACCCCGGAAGATCATGCTGCTGGTAAAGGCAGGAAAACCGGTGGATGACAATATAGAAGCCCTGGCCCCTCTGCTTGAGCCCGGGGACCTGATAATAGACGGGGGTAATTCTTTCTTTAAAGATACCATAAGGAGAAACAGGGAGCTTTTAGAAAAAGGTATCCTCTATATCGGTACCGGAGTATCCGGAGGTGAAAAAGGAGCACTCCTGGGCCCTGCCATAATGCCCGGGGGACAGAAAGAGGCCTATCTCCTGGTCGAAGAAATGTTTGAAAAAATATCAGCAAAGGCGGAAGACGGCATACCCTGTGTATCATATATGGGAACTGACGGAGCGGGCCATTATGTAAAGATGGTGCATAATGGGATCGAATACGGGGATATGCAGCTGATAGGTGAATGTGTATGGGCCCTGAAGGCAGCCCTTGGATATGATGCGGCCCGTATAGCTGATATAATGGCCTCCTGGAACGATCCCCTGGACATACTCTCCTCTTATCTGATAGAGATCACAGGGGAAGGCATGAGGGAAAAAGATAAGGAGTCATCCGGTTACCTGGTGGACCGTACCGCTGATATTACCAGGATGAAAGGTACCGGGACATGGATGATCTCCACTGCCCTGGAACTGCTGGTTCCAATACCCACTATAACTTCAGGGGTGTTTTCAAGAGAGATGAGCCAGGATAAGGACCTGCGGCTTGCAATGTCAGAAAAGTTAAAACCCAGCCCCTCCAAATACAGCGGGGATCCGGACCAATTTGTGAGTATTGCCCATGACGCCCTCTATATATCAAAGATAGCGTCTTATGCCCAGGGTTTTGCCCTGCTTGCAGAAGCATCTAAAAAATATGGGTGGAAACTTGATATGGGGCGCATTGCCCAGGGCTGGAGGGCAGGTTGTATTATAAGGGCCCAGTTCCTCTCCAGGATAACTGAAGAATATGATGCGGATCCCGGGCTGGTAAACCTGATGGCCGCTCCAATCTTTTCCGGTTATATTAATGATAATCTTTCCAGGCTGGCCGGGTTTATTGAAACGGCCCACCAGGTGGGGGTGCCGACACTTGCCATGGGTTCAGCTTATGACTATATACTGCAGATGGCATCACCTATTATGGTATCGGCACAGGTAGCGGCCCAGCAGAGAGACTATTTTGGTGCCCACGGCTATTTTAAACTAAGAGAAGATAATTCCCGGACACTGCTAAAAGGTGATGGGTCCTATCAGGAATACCATACTGAATGGATGGAAAAGGGCCACCCGGAGAAAAAGATCTGATGGAACATATTGAAAACCTGAAGGGTATAAAAGAAGAGGACCTTAAGTCCTTTACCGTTAAAACACTGGCTGGATTTCCCAAGGCCAAAAAAGTGCTGGTACTTTTCCCGGACTATACCCGTTTTGACTTTACAGAGGCTATTGCTCCTCTTATTGTAAAGAGATTTGCAGGCAGCACCATAGATTTTTTAAATGCAGGAGGGACCCACCGGCCCATGACTAGTGACGAATTTAGAAAAAAACTGGGAGTAGATGAAAATGAACCGGGAATAAACTGCCTGAACCATGATTTTTCCAGTGCTTCGAGCCTTTCCACCATAGGCTTCATACCAAAAGAGCTGGTATCAGAAAAGACCGGAGGAGCACTTGATACTGATATCGATATCACAATAAATAAGATCATCTTTTCAGATTATGACTTGATCATCGCCCTTTCGGGGACCCTGCCGCATGAAGCGGCAGGATACTCAGGAGGATTAAAGATATTTTTTCCCGGCATATCAGGACCCCAGGTCATAGACCTCTTTCACTGGGCAGCAGTACTGGTCGGTATCCCAAAAATAATCGGGACAATAGATAATAATGCACGGGATATTATAAATGCCGGGGCAAAAATAATATTTGATAAAATAACTGCACCGGTTTATTCAGCCAATATGGTATGCACCGAAGCCGGCAGCGGGATAGTCCCCGTAGGCCTTTATACAGGCTCTGGATATGGGGGCTTCCTGGAAGCATATAAAGCTGCATCAGCTGCTTCCTCAGCTGTCCATATTAAATATATTGACGGTCCCCTTGACCTTGTGGTCCAGGTAATACCCGATGACTATGATGAGGTCTGGCTTGCGGGAAAAGGCTCGTATAAGCTGCAAAGGCCGGGAGTCATGGCAGAGGGCGGAGAGATAATCCTGTATGGTCCCCATATAGGATGTTTCCACACTAATCCCGGGATAGAGGCCGATCTATATTCTCTGGGCTATCACTGCCGGGACCATGTCTGCAGCATGATCAAGGCAGGGGCAAAATTATCAAAAAATGCAGCGGCACATCTTATAAATGTCTGCGGGCCCGGGATGTTTGACTCCTCTACCGGGGAAGAAAAAATGCATTTCAAGGTGACCCTGGCAACTTCCATCCCTGAAGAAGAATGCAGGAGGGTAGGACTGGGATACCGTGATCCTGCCACTATAAAAAGGGATGATTTTACCGGTCCCGGCAAACTCTGGATAGAAGAAGGCGGAAAATATCTCTATGATATAAATAGAAAGGAAGCAAGATGAAGAATGCAGTGATCGCCCAATCTGGAGGGCCCACCTCAGTAATAAATAATTCAGTGAGGGGAGTAGTGGATGTGTTGGCCTCCTCTGATAAGGTCGGTAAGGTATACGGAGCCAGGATGGGGATCCTTGGAGTGTTGGAAGAAAACCTCCTTGATATATCAGCCCAGGATAAAAACCAGATAGATAAACTGTCTGCGACCCCTTCAGCAGGGACACTTGGGAGCTGTCGCTATAAGATAAAGTCAGAAGCTGACCTGTCCCGTATAATAGAAGTGTTTTCTGCCCACAGTATAGGTTATTTTCTTTACTGCGGCGGGGGAGATTCTATGGACACTGCAAATAAGATCGCGAAGCTGGCTAAAAAGAGGGGACTTGACCTGACAGCAGTGGGAATCCCCAAGACTATAGATAATGATGTGGGAGGAAAACTGCAGGCTGACGGCACCTTTGCTGTCTGTGACCATGACCCGGGATATGGTTCTGTGGCAAGAAATACAGTTATAAATGTACTTGGGGCCGATCAGGAAAACATGGCAAGCTGTACTTCGGATCCGGTATTAGTAATAGGGGTCATGGGACGTAAGATAGGTTTTATCCCGGCAGCAGCAAGGCTTGCAGATCCAAAAAGAAAGCTTCCCCTTCTTGTTATACTGCCGGAAGCTTTTAAAGGAAACGATCCTGCGGAAAACCTTGGGTATATAGCCTCCAGAGTAAACCAAAAACTAAAAGAGCATAATAGAGCTATGATCATAATAGGGGAAGGAGTGGACCTCGGGAATATCGGGATCAGCACTGATGGTTTCGGCCATACACAGTTTTCATCCTCAGCATTCTCGGTAGAACAGGTACTCGCCAACTATCTTAACGGCATAGACCGGGATGGAAAGACAAGGCTTATAGTGCGGGGGAGTGCTCGGTGTGAAAAACCAGGTACCCGGCAGCGCAGGGAAGCTGCCCATGTATCCGGTATAGACCTAAACGAGGCCTACCAGGTGGGAAGGCATGCGGCGGAGATAGCCCTTGACGGACTTAGTGGATATATGTCTACAATTATCAGGGAACCTGGCAGTACCTACAGGGTAAAATATGATAAGGTGCCCCTGGAAGTGGTAGCAAATTCCCAGAGAGAGTTTCCGTCCCGGTGGATAGATCCGGACAGGATAGATGTGACTGATGAGTTTGTGTCCTGGGCGGCCCCCCTTATAGGGTCCGGCCTTCCTGATTTTACAGAGTTTAAAAAGATCTATGCAGAAAAGAGACTTCCCGGATATGTTCCCGATGCATACCGGTAATAATAATGATATCTACCAAAGAAGGGATAAAGCCATGGGTCCTAAAAGACTTACAGATGCACAGCTAAAAGATGATCCCGGGATACAGCTTCGAAGCTTCAAGAGGACCAGGGACTTCCTGGTAGCCATAGATACGGATGGATGTATAACTGACAATATGAACGGTAAGCAGATGCTTATATTCCACCCCCAGTTCATGGAATATTATGATCTCTGGGGAATTGAGACTTATTTCAGGGAAGTAGCTGAATATTATAATCTCTTTTCAGTGGACCGGGGCTGCAACCGTTTTATGGCCGTGTCCCTTACCTTGAAGGTACTGCAAAAAAGGGATGATGTTGTAAGGGTGATCTCAGAAGAAAAGATGGCGCTTCCTGATGTAGGGCTTCTTGATAGATATATCAGTTTCACTAAAAAAAACAATCTGGGACTGGGAAACCCGAGTCTTGAGGCCTACCTTGATAAAAATCCAACCGATCTTTTTTACTATAAGCTCCTGGGATGGTCAGAAGCTGTAAACCGTACTTTTCCCCATGTTTCTGCTAAGATCCCTCCTTTTTCCGGAGTGGAAGAAGCACTGGCCCGGATGGCAGAATATGCTGACATAGTGGTAGTATCCAAGACCCCATATGAGGATCTTGCCAATTACTGGGGGGACCAGGGTATAGATAAATATATCCAGGTGATCGCGGGCCAGGAGATGGGCTCAAAGGGCCATCACATAAAAGTAGCCGTGGCGTCTGGAGGATATACAGGTGACCGGGTCCTGATGCTGGGAGATGGAAATGGGGACCTTAAGGCAGTAAAAGCAAATAAGGGCCTCTTTTACCCGATAGCCCCGGGAAGGGAACAAGATGCATGGGATGATTTTTCCGGTGCTTTTAAAAGATTTATTGACGGCAAATACAAAGGCGGTTTTGAAGACAGCCTGCTTGATGATTTTGCCAGGGTACTTCTCACCACTCCTGCCTGGGAAGAACCGGAATATGACCATCGGGCCTCTTATATAAAAAAACAGCCCATAAGGAAGGAGCTGTACCAGAGGTTTAATCCCGGGGGAAGATTGGCTGTTATTTAATAGTATGCTGTGGATACCTTTGCCGGCACATTATCGGCCGATGACCGGCTGTTCGTTTGCCACGGTAAGCTGTTTAACTTAAAATGAATACTCTGGTAAAATTCATTGTACCCGGGGGCGATTAGCTCAGTTGGTTAGAGCGCTGCGTCGACATCGCAGAGGCCATTGGTTCGAATCCAATATCGCCCACCATTTAATATAGGGACTCTTCACCAACAACAGGGGCAACCCGCGCCCTAAAAGCATAATGCTAATATATTTATAAATATATTACTTATGGTTCGAATCCTCTCTGGCCAGCCAAACTTTAAGATACTTTTTCAAGACGCTCTGCCAACCATACCTTAATAATCGACTGTCTTGGTACCCCTAGACGGCTGGCTTCTTTATCCAATAAATCAATCATCCATAAAGGAAAATCTACATTTACCCTTTTTTGTTTCTGTTTTGGTTTTTTTAATTTAGACAGATCAAGATGTTCTGTTATATTTTTATTTTCATCAAATTTATTTTCAAATTCATTAGCTTTCATAAATATCAATTTCCTCCTTTCTGGCTCTGCGGACTGAAATAATCCTGATATTATCACTTCGATAAGTAATAACTCCAGTCCAGTATTTTTCAGCAATCTTACCTATTATAAGAAATCTTGGTTCATCGATTGTTTTAACAGGAATCTAAACATAATCAGAATCTTCCCATAATTCTTTGGCTTCATTAAAATCAATACCATGTTTTTGTTTATTAGATTTATTTTTACTCTTGTCAAACTCAAATTCCATGGTATAGATATTATACCTATTTTATACCTATTGTAAATATCATTTATTTTATTAATTGAAGATTTTCTTTAAGATTGCTCAATTCTTTGAGAAAATGGTTCGAAATTTCGCAACTCGGGCCAGCCATTTTAGACATCTTGTTAAAGATTTCTTAAATAAATAAAGCCTTAGATCCGCAAAACTTTATTACAATGTCAAAAGGAATAAGTATTATAGGGATATCTGTTTTAGAGTTTTTTATAAGCTAGATCATAAGATAGGTAATAGCTGGTTTGCTCTAGACTAATTAAGCCCACCACTTATTAATGCCTCAAAAAATTCCTTGCTACATGATCATTTAGATACTCTGAGAAACCTGGCATTTATAGCTACAATAACAGTACTCAGGGACATGAGGGCCGCACCCACTGCCGGGCTCAGGACAATACCCAGGGGAAAAAGTACCCCGGCTGCCAGTGGAATTGCAAAAAAATTATACCCCGTTGCCCATCCAAGGTTCTGGAGCATTTTCCGGTATGTTGCTTTGGAGAGATCTAAAATAGAAACAACATCCATAGGATTGCTCCTCACCAGTACAATATCTGCAGTTTCAACTGCTACATCGGTGCCTGCGCCTATGGCAATACCTATGTCTGCCTGGGCAAGCGCCGGTGCATCATTTACCCCGTCCCCGGTCATAGCAACGGTCAGTCCCCTGGACTGGATTTCTTTTACCATACTAGATTTGTCCCCGGGAAGGACCTCAGCATAATATTCTTCAATACCCACTTCTTCCGCTACCCAACGGGCGACCTGCTTATTGTCTCCGGTCAACATCAGGGGCCGTATATTCATCTTTTTTAGTTTTTTTATGGCTTCTTTTGATTCATCCCTTATTATATCAGCCAGGGCTATTGCCCCGATCAGCCTGTTTTCCATAAGTACATATACTATGGTCTTCCCCTGGGAAGCCAGCCTGTCCATTTTCTTATGGTCCCTGATAATGATATTTTTTTCCTTCAGGAATCCCGGGCTTACAATTTTTATATTTTTTCCCTTTATAATACCTTCGACACCTTTGCCTGTGATCGACCTGAAATTTACCACTTCATACTGGCCATCTGCGGCACCGGCGATTGCCCCGGCTATTGGGTGGGAAGACCGGGCTTCAAGTGAAGCGGCATATTTTAGAAGCTTTGTTTCATTTATATCATCTGTCAGAGTTATAATATCTGTTACCCCAAATTCACCTTTAGTGAGTGTTCCTGTTTTATCAAATATGATAGCATCGATTTTCCTGGCTCTCTCAAAGGCAGACCTGTTCCTGATCAAGAGCCCATTTTTTGCAGACAGGGCAGTTGACACGGCAGATACCAGCGGAATGGCAAGCCCTAAAGCATGAGGGCAGGTTATTACCATGACAGTAACTGCTCTTTCAAGAGAAAATGCAAAATCCCTGTTCAGCAGGACTGACCAGACGACCAGGGTTATTATTCCTCCTGATATACCAATGATAGTAAGCCAGAAAGCTGCGCGGTCAGCAATATCCTGGGTCCTGGACTTACTGCCCTGGGCTTCCCGGACCAATTTTATGACTTCGGATAGAAATGAATCTTTTCCGGTCTTTTTGACCTCTACAGTGACCGAACCTTCGCCATTTATTGAGCCTCCTATTACCTGGGATCCTGTATTTTTAAATACGGGTCTTGATTCTCCGGTAAGCATGGATTCATTGACTGAAGTCCTGCCTTTGACTATGCTGCCGTCTGCAGGAAACTTTTCTCCTGGCTTTACCAGTACCCTGTCTCCTGCTTTTAACTCTTCTAAGGGAATATCTATAGTCTTATTTTCAGAAATTATTTTGTGTGCGTCTTTTGGCATGAGCCGCGCAAGTTCAGTCAGGGCCCGGGAGGCGCCAATGATCGATCTCATCTCGATCCAGTGGCCCAGGAGCATGACCACGATCAGTGTAGCAAGCTCCCAGAAAAAAAATTTTCCTTCAAGCCCAAATACTACGGCACTGCTGTAGATATAGGCAACTGAGATCGCAAGACCTATCAGAGTCATCATGCCTGGCTGCCTGGACCTTAACTCATTATAGAGGCCTTTCAGGAAGGGCCATCCGCCGTAGAAAAATATTATGGTCGATAACCCAAAGAGGACAAATGCATCACCGGGGAATTTAATAGCCTCTTCTAAATCCAGGAATCCCTGGATCAATGGAGAAAGCAGCAGGACAGGTATGGTTATTATAATAGATACTATAAAACGCTTTTTGTAATCGGCCACCATATGCCGGTGATGGTCATGCTGCATATGTGGATGGCTTTTTTTCATATGAAGTTCTTTCAAGGATCAAAGTCCTCCCATCCGGGTTTTACATCTTATTTCTTTTAAGTAATATCCTTCTTTATATTTTCAAATTCCTTTTTTGTGATATCGCCTCTGGCATATCTTTGCTTGAGTATTTCTAAAGAGTTTTTATTATCAGTTATACTATCTGGCTGGCTTCCTGAAGTTTTTCTTACCAGCCATACGATCAAAAAGATTACCCCGACGATTACTGCTACTCCGAAAATAAAGAAAAATATCATCCAGATAAATCCTCCTCCAAAAAATCCTCCCATCATATTTGGCCACAACATCATTTAATCGACTCCTTTATGCAACATAATATTGGTATATTCCTGATACTATTATACCAAGTCAGAAGATTAATGAGACATTATATATTCCAGGAATATTTATAATGTATTTTTTTAAATCCCCGTATCCGGTTTTTTTGGCAATATCTATTTGACTATAATAGAGCCCTTCATTGTGGATGCATGGGGACTGCAGTGATAAGGGTAAAAACCGGGTTTATCAAATGTAACTGAAAAAGAATCACCATTAGATAAAAGCCCTGAATTCTGCTCCGGATAATAATAGTGGCCGGGATGGGGATCTGTGTTTATGGTATGGCTGACAGCGTCCTGGTTGATCCAGGTAATAGTGGTCCCTCTATCAATAATGATATCCGGGGGGTCAAAGGAAATATCTTTCATGTTTATAGTGACTTCCTCCTTGCCCTTTAGATCAGTAAAGTCCCCTGCCAGTGTGCTGTCTACAAAAAATTGAAAATTGCCGTCATGGCAGCTGCCATCCGGCCAGCAGGCCGTATAACTTACATCATAGAGTCCATCAGGTGACTCTGGTTCCATCCCGACCCTCAGGACCAGGTTATTGTCGTCTATTGTCCCGGTACCAATACTATACTGCACGCCTTCACTTTCTACTTTGATCCCGGACCCTTCAGATAGATCGAAGTTGAAGCCGATCGCTATGCTTGCAGGGACTCCAGGTACGATTGTATTAGTGCCGGGAATATTTGATGTCCAGTGGGGAGCCTTAATATAATCCCCGAAACTGGCCTCATTTTCTTTTGGCTCTTCCTGGCCCTCGTCCGCAACAGCTTCTCCAATTTCCTCTTTTTTGGCTTTATCTTCTGCTGCGGGTCCAGCTTCCTCAGGAATTGTGCCTTCTGCAGAGCTTCCAGCCGTGGAAGCCCGGCACGCAGTTAAAGAGAAAAAGCTAGAAGAAAATAATAATAAAAGAGTAGCAAATAATAAAATTTTAATTATTTTCATTATTACCGTTTCCTCTCCCTGACTGATATTTTTTAAAATCTTTTTTTATAGAATATTTAATTTACTTATTTTAACAGGTCCGCAAACTTCTTCTGGAAGTTATCAATTTTTGGCGATATGACAAATTCACAATACGGCTGAGTAGAATTGTTATCATAATATTCCTGGTGATAACTTTCAGCGCTGTAATACTTCCCAAGGGGCTCGACTTCAGTGACCACAGGATCCGGATGTATTTTCTCCTCATCCAGGTCTTTGATAAATTCCTTTGCACTTTTTTCTTGTTCTGGTTTTGTAAATAAGAGTATGGACCGGTATGACTCTCCTATATCATTTCCCTGCCTGTTCAGTGTGGTCGGGTCATGGACATAAAAAAATATATCCAGTAACTGGCCGTAACTTATAATTTTTGGGTCAAATTCGATTTTTACTACTTCTGCATGGCCGGTCTCATCTGAGTAGACCTGTTCATAAGTAGGGTTTTCTACATGTCCACCCGCATAACCTGCTTCTACCTCAACTATACCTTTTAGCTGTGAGAAAATTGCTTCCATGCTCCAGAAACAGCCGCCCCCGAATACTGCTATTTCTGTATCTGCTCCGGTTTTATTTTCTGCCGTGCCCTTTTCTTTAGATATATCTTCTGTATTTTTCACTGGTCCCGACAGCTTGCAATTTGTAAGCATCGGGAATCCTATCAATAATACTGATATAATTAATATTATCGATAATGATCTTCTCATATTTTTTATAACTCCTTAATTTATAATACTAATACTATTATAATAGTATTATATAATAAATTCAAAATAATATTCTTTAAAAACTGCAGAACTGCAATATTTCCATCATAATCCAGGAAGCTATTATCACCCGCCTGGCAGAATACCGGAGATGAAAAAATAATCTCAAATATTAGTCTCTTTATTTATAATAAAATCAGGGATAATGGTATAATTTTTTAAATCTCTATAAATCTTAAAAAATTTTGAGGAGGATCATGAAAAACATTGCAATTGTATGTGATGTAATGAGGAGCGACCTGACGGAACGGAAGGATATTGATCAAGGCAATACTGATTATGTTTTTATGGAACAACACCTTCATGACAGGCCTGAGATCATGAGAAAAAAGCTGCAGGAGGAAATCGATAAGGTAAGTAGTGATTATGATAAAATAATACTTACCTATGGATTGTGCAGTAATGGCGTAGTCGGCTTAAAATCAGGGGGACATGAAATAGTAATACCCAGGGTCGATGATTGCATCAGCCTGTTCCTGGGCTCAAGAGAGCGGTATATAGAAGAATTTAAAAAAGATCCCGCAACCTATTATTTGTGCAAGGGCTGGATTGAATACGGCGGAGATCCTTACAGGGGTTATCTCTTCTGGACCGGACAGAAAAATAAGCTTCCTGAAGACTGGTTCAGAAGTGAAGAGAGATATGGTGGAAAATATGATGAGGCCACTGCCAGGATGTTGGTTGTGGAATTGTTAAAAAATTATAAAAGGGTCGTGCTGATAAATAATAATGACCTTAAAAAAATACATATTGACTATGCAAGGGATATGGTGGATTTCATAAGTGAGGTATTGGGCCGGGAGGTAATACTTGAAGAGATCAAAGGTTCGTCCAGGTTCCTGAAAAAGTTGATCGGTTGTGAATGGGACGATAAGAATTTTTTGAGGATCAAGCCGGGTAAAGAGATATTACAGAAATATTTTTTTGATTTCTAATAATAATAGAAATGGAAATCACCCCAGATCTTTATTTGGCCCCGATGACTATTTCTGCCGGTATTATATATATTTTGATATTCTTCTTATATTTTATGAAAAATCCGGCATTTCCTATCGATTCTGAAACATATATCGGCCTGCAGTCAATATATTCTGGAAACTTATAGTGAGCCCATTCATAGATCTTCAGAAATATTGATCTTCCATTTTCTTTTGACATTCCCAGGACAACCAGCCTTCCACCCGGCCTTAACACTCTCCTGGCCTCTTTAAGGATCACCGGGATCTCAGGCGTGTCAAAAAGTTCAAGTGTAAAACTCATAAAGGCTGCATCGAATTTCGCATCCGGATACGGCAAGCTTACAGCATCACCACAGATAAGCTCTACCTGCCCGGAAATATTTTTCTTTATTAGTTTTGCCCTGGCTGATTCCTGCATTTTTGGAGAAATATCAATACCGCATACCCTGCCTTTCTTCCCTGTTTTTTGGGCTATTTTGGATAAGGCATATCCGGTACCAAAACCTATTTCTAAAATTACTTCTCCGGGTTTTGCCTCCAGCTTTCCCAATGCAATATTTATATA
>SDBU01001774.1_pt1 | contig 29923 bp, 25 predicted proteins | sample 2277071 | NCBI WGS metagenome assembly SDBU01 (sample SAMN10397929, study PRJNA504765) | marine sediment metagenome | isolation source: marine sediment core GS08_GC12, 126 cmbsf | place: Arctic Ocean: Gakkel Ridge, Loki's castle | collected 2008 | reverse complement strand
CATATTGACCAGAGGCAGCCTTATGCCGTCATCTACACCAGTTTAGGCTGTCCCTTCAACTGCATTTATTGCAATATTCACGCCCTCTATAACGGCAAACCAGGTATCCGTTTTCGCAGTCCTGAAAAAGTCGTGGAAGAGATAGATTTTCTGGTAAAGAATTATCAAGTAAGAAATATCAAGTTCATTGATGAGCTATTTGCGCTTAGAGAAGACCGGGTGAATCGCATTTGCGACCTCATTATTCAGGGCGGTTATAATTTAAATATTTGGGCTTATGCCAGGGTTGATACGGTCAATGAAAGAATGCTGAACAAGATGAAGCAAGCCGGCATTAACTGGCTTGCTTATGGAATTGAATCTGCCAGTAGAAAAGTTCGCCGGGGTGTGGCTAAGAAATTCGAACGTGAGGCAATCAAGAAAGCAGTGGAAATGACACACGCTGCCGGCATCTACATCATTGGGAATTTCATTTTTGGCCTTCCTGATGATGACCTTGAGACAATGAAAGAGACACTGGAAATGGCAAAGGAATTTAGTTTCGAATATGCGAATTTTTATACGGCTATGGCTTATCCCGGCTCTCAGTTATATGAGGATGCCATCGAGCAAGGCATTAAACTTCCTGAAGAGTGGCACGGGTATGGACAGTACTCGGAGGAAACCTTACCTATGCCAACCAAATATTTATCGGCGGCCGATGTTTTACGTTTTCGGGACAATGCTTTTAAAGAATACTTCAGTAACCCGAAGTATATAGAAATGGTCAGAGAAAAGTTTGGTTCAAAAGTTGTGGAACATATTGAAGAGATGCTTAAACATAAAATCCACCGGAGGTTTATCTGAACGTCGAGTCTAACTGCTTCACCAACGATAGCAAAGTATGTTAAGAGTATGGTAGAGGAAATATTGTGAAGGCTCATATCCACAAATTATCGGAGAAAAAGCTATGGAGATTGCTTCGCTACGCTCGCAATGACAGGAGGGGGTTATGTTTCCCTTGTCATTGCGAGGCTTGCCCCGAGTGCAAGCGAAGAAACTCGACGAAGGGTTCCCCTCTTGTCATTCTGAATGAAGCGAAGCGGAATGAAGAATCTCCGAGATTCTTCGCTGTCCCTTCACTTCGTTCAGGGTTTCAGCTCAGAATGACAATGAGTAAAAAGTTTGGAGGTATAACGTGCGAATAATGTTCGGTGACCTTAAAATCGGTGATATTGCTAAAGAATATATCCAGATGGCAGTGGATAAGAATTGGGTTTCAGAGGGGGCGAATGTTAAAGAGTTTGAGCAAAAATTTGCTAGTAAATTCGGCTATAAACATGCTATTGCTACAAGTTCAGGCACAGACGCTGACATAGTCTCTTGTGCTTCACTGTATGAGTTCGGCGCCAAAAGAGGAGATGAAATCATTGTGCCGGCATTAACATTTGCTGCTTCAGCCAATTCAATTTTGGCCGCCGGGTTTATTCCTAAATTCGTTGATATTGAGGTGGAGACTCTGAATATCGACCCTAATAAAATTGAGGAAGCCATCACTGATAAGACTAGAGCTATCATGGTTGTTCATCTTATGGGGAAACCCTGTGAAATGGATTCCATCCTGGAAATTGCCAGAACCCACAATTTAAAGATTATAGAAGATGCCTGCGAGGCACACGGTGCTACCTATAAAGGCAGAGTTGTCGGCAGTATTGGCGATATGGGAACTTTTAGCTTCTATGCCGCTCATGTGGTAGTTGCTGGCGAGGGTGGCATGGTTGTTACTAATAGCGATGAAATCGCCAACGTGGTTCGGTCAGTGAAATCTCATGGCCGTCCTTTCGGCAGCATTTACTTTGAATTCCAGCGCATTGGTTTCAATTCAAGAATGAATGAATTGACCGCCGCTATTGGGCTGGAAGGTATGGAATATTTTGACGAAACCTTTAACAAACGCAAGAATAATATATATAAACTCTTGGAATTAACCCAAGGACTATCTGATTATCTTTACCTTCTCAAAGAAGAAGGCTATGAGAAAGTAAGCCCACACGCCTTCCCATTAGTCCTAAAAGACAAAAAATACGACCGCGATAAGCTTTACAACTACCTGGAATCTAAAGGCATTCAATGCAAGACTTTGTTCGGAAGCTTGCCCACCCAGCATAAAGCATTCCAGTTTCTGAATTATAAATATGGTCAATTCCCAGCAGCGGAATATGTGGGTGAAAACGGACTGCACTTTGGCATCCATCAATACTTGAATGATGACGATTTACTATATATTGGCGATACCTTAAGAGGCTACTTTAAGTGAGAAGGATACCATATAGCCAATGAAAGCAGAACCATATTTGACTATCAAGCCCAAGAAAGGCTGGCAGTTAATAGATTTCAAGGAGCTAAGAGCGTATAGAGACCTATTCTATTTTCTTGTTCTCCGTGATATCAAGGTGCGCTATAAACAGACAGTTCTTGGCGGGCTGTGGGCAATTATCCAGCCGTTTTTTATGATGGTTGTTTTCACTCTCTTCTTTGGCAATCTAGCCAAAGTACCTTCTGAGGGTGTCCCTTATCCCATATTTAGCTATACGGCTATGGTAGCCTGGACATATTTTGCTAATGCCACAACATTTTCGGGCAATAGCCTTGTCCAGAATACCGCTTTAATATCCAAGGTATATTTCCCTCGCTTGATGGTTCCTCTAGCACCAGTTCTTGCCTTTTTATTAGACTTTGCTATTGCCTTTGTTATCTTAATTGGTATGATGTTGTATTATCAGATATACCCCACTGTTATGACACTCTTTTTGCCACTACTGGTTATCTTGATGATGCTTACTGCCAGTGGGGTAGGTATGCTCCTCGCCGCTCTAAACGCAAACTACAGGGATATAAGATATACCCTGCAATTCCTGGTGCAGTTCTGGATGTTTGCTTCCCCCGTCGTTTATCCGGTTTCTATGTTACCGGAGAAATATCATCTCATCTATGCTATAAATCCAATGGCTGGGGTCATTGAGGGATTTCGCTCGGCTTTACTGGGAACGGTTGCCTTCCCTACACAGATGCTTCTGGTTTCTACTTTAACAAGCATAATTATATTTATAATTGGAGCTTTATATTTTAGACAGACGGAATGCTATTTTGCTGACGTAATTTGACGAAGTCAAATTGTATGGCGCTTAGCGCACAGCGCTTTGCTCTTTGCAGACCGGGAGTGTAGATGGTGAAGTTTAGATTTCAGGATCTGGAAATTTGGCAAATGGCGATAGATATAGCTGAAAAACTATTTGATATTGCAGATATGCTTGAGGACAAAAAGTTATATCGTTTTGCAGAGCAGTTACGTGGTGCTGGAATGAGTATGTCAAATAATATAGCCGAAGGATCAGGATCAAGCTCGGATAAAGAATTTGCTAATTTTTTGAATATAGCGCGCCGTAGCACATTTGAAAATGCAAATATCCTGATATTGTTGCAGAGAAGAAATTTACTCGATCAAGCAACTTTAAGCTCATTATTAGAGGATGTAGATCATTTATGTCGAAAAATCACCAACTTCCAAAAATCCCTAAGATGATGAGACACAAGGCGCTTTGCGCTATGCTCTTTGCTCTTTGCTCCTTTCAAGGTGAACGATGAGTGAGCCAATCATTAGGGTCAACAATCTATCCAAACGCTACCGAATAGGTGCTGCTGAGAAAGGCTACAAAACCTTCCGTGAAGTCATATTGGATGGGATTAGCGCCCCGGTGAGGAATTTCGGCAAATTGCGGGGCCTGACAAGGTTCAAAAACGATGATGAACAAGATGTAATCTGGGCGCTGAAGGACGTTTCCTTTGAGGTAAACGAAGGGGAGGTGCTCGGTATCATTGGCAAAAATGGAGCCGGAAAGACAACGATTTTAAAAATTTTATCACGCATTACCGAACCTACCAGTGGTTTTGCTGAAATTAACGGCAGGGTATCAAGCCTGCTGGAGGTTGGAACCGGCTTTCATCCCGAGCTTACCGGCCGGGAGAATATTTTCCTTAACGGCGCCATTCTGGGTATGCGGAAGCGGGAAATAGAGACGAAGTTTGATGAGATTGTCAGCTTTTCCGAGATTGAAAAATACATAGATACGCCAATAAAACGATATTCCAGCGGTATGCAGGTAAGACTCGCCTTCGCTGTGGCTGCCCACCTTGAGCCAGAGGTCTTGTTGATAGACGAGGTGCTGGCGGTTGGGGATATAGGGTTTCAGAAGAAATGCCTGGGGAAGATGGGAGATGTGGCCAGGGGGGGGCGGACGATATTATTTGTCAGCCATAATATGCAAGCAGTAGGAAAATTGTGCAGTAAGGGCATCCTTTTAGACAATGGCAAGATTACTTATATGGGCGATATCTCTGAAACAATCAACTATTACACCAAGAGCGCCCTGCCTTCAGAGGAAGCAGAATTATCCTTCTCGCCAGACCCAGAGAAAAAAGTCCAGATTCAACGGCTGAAGCTAGTGAACCATAAAGGAGAGCCTGCTACTCAATTAGACCGAGATTTCCCATTTCAATTAGTTGTTGAATATCAAATAAGAGACGAAATTGTAGGTGCACATATTGGCGTAACGATAGACAGAATTGATGGGACTCGAATCTTTTTCTCTAGGGATATTGATGAGAACCCAGATGATATGGCTGAAAGAAAGGTTGGATACTACCGCTCCGTGGTAGAATTCCCGGGTGGTTTACTGAATACCGGTACATATCAAATAACTGCTGGGATTGGGGAACACGGAAAGAAGCCTTATGACTATCATGAAGGTTTTGTATTCGATCTGGTTGAGCGTAGCACTTTCACTTGGCTTGAAGGTGCTGGCAAACGGCCCGGAATTGTTGCTTTCCCCCTTAAGTGGAACACTGAACAGATATTGTGATGATGAACACCTTTTTGTTAGGAGAACCCGAAAATGGATAAGCCAGTGGTTAGTGTTATACTCCCATCCTTATGTCCGCCTCAACTGGCGCGATGCCTGGCAAGTATAGAGCGGTATAGTCAGGGTATTGACCATGAGGTAGGGTGACGATGGTTAGAATGAACGCACTTTTGAGAAAATTTGCCAAGAAAGTGTTGCTTACCCCAAAAGTTAAAAACTGGTTGGAGAGGGTTTACCAATTCTATGCAGTACTTAGAGTGAAAGAAGGGCTTGATACCTTCAAAGGAGAATCCGAATTTTTGAAAACAATCGAAGGTGGGGTGCTTGATATCACAGAGACTCTCACTGAAGGAGATGCCAAAGCGCTAACGAAAGTAATTCAGATGGTTCGCAAGGAAAAAATGACAGTTGTCGAAGTCGGCAGTTGGAAGGGATTTTCGACTTCGGTTTTAGCTAAAATGGTAGCTGATTACCATGGAAGCGTTTATGCGGTGGACCATTGGATGGGAAACGAAGGAACTTGGAACGAGGAGATCGCTAAGACCCAAGACGTCTATTCGATTTTCAAACGTAATATCATTGTGCTAGGACTTTGGGATACGGTGCATCCTTTGGTTATGGATTCACTGACAGCCTGCGAAATAATTGCCGACGGGATCCTAGACCTCGTTTTCATTGATGCGGACCACCGGTATGAAAACTTCAAAAAAGATATTTCGTGCTGGCTTCCCAAGCTCAGAGAGGGCGGCATACTCTGCGGGCATGATTGCGAAGGATATTATTCGGAATATCCAGCAGCGGTAAGGAAAGTGATTGATGAACATCTAGGAGATGATTACATCCCCGACATATGTCATCCGGGAGTGGTGAAGGGACTTCATGAATACTTCAAGGATAAATACTCAATAATGCCCGACAGCATCATATGGTATCATATTAAAAAGGATAGCGGCTCAACTCGTTGAAATTTGGAGGGAGCCTTGTTCTTAAAGAATCTCTTTGTGAGGCATAGAGGAGAATCTCGTTACTAGGAGAATTCAAAAATGGATAAGCCGTTGACCAGCATAATACTGCCATCCTTACGTCCGTCTCAACTGGCGCGATGCCTGGCGAGCATAGAGCGTTATACCGAGACCATTGACTATGAAGTGGTGGTGATATCTCCATTTGATATTGAACCCCATCCAAACGTGGTTCATGTAAAAGAAACCGGGGCTGAAGGTCTTTACCAAGCAGTCGCCAGTGGATATGAGCGAGCCAAAGGAGAATATATAATACATATTCCTGATGATTCTCGGGCAACGCCCCTCTGGGCGGCAAACATGATTGCATTTATGAGACCTCATGATGATGAAATATTTGAGGGAAATTTTCGCCATTTTGATGCCAAAGGAGAAAGACCTGAGCCTGGAATCTACAGTAGACTGTACGCTCCGTTTTTCTGTATAAGAAGAGACAAGGCTGACCGCATAGGTGGTTTGATGGACTGTTACTATAAGAGATTTTGGGGCGACCCGGACTTATCACTCAGGGTATGGCACAATGGGGGTAGGGTTGAGACATGTCCCAATACCTGGGTTTATCATGCCGAGTGTAGTGATGAGATTCATGAAAGCTCCTATAAAAGCTATTTTATCCGTGACCGAGATGCATTCATTCAGCGATGGCATCATATCTATGCACAGCCTGATGAGAGTTTTGGGGGAAGTCAACCGGTAAAGACGATAATGAAACCTCTCTCTTCCCAGTTGCCACCTGAGGAATGCGCAAAACTTTATATTAGTATGCAAAGGCGAGACTGGAAAACTATTAGTAAGGTTTTAATGTCTGAAGACACTGATGCTTGTTTATATCCCGAAGGCCTACCAATCTTGTACAACAGTGCTGTAGAAATGCTGTGCTCGCCCCTCAGTCCCAAAAAGACCCTTTATTCTATTCTTGAATGGCTTCGGGAAAATGGGTATGTTCCATCAGAATTTGACGTCAAATTAGAAGATCTGTCTATACGCCGATGGGCTTTGAACTCTGCTGTTGACATTACCCTAGCAGTTATCAGTGCGACAATGGGTCCAATTCAGAGTGTGTATCGCACAAAAAGGTCACAGCTATTTAAAGCTTTGAAGAAAGTAGTGGGCACTCAAAGATGCGAACTGCTCAAACGCTGGTTCTGTCGAAGTCGAACTAACCAGCCAGAGCACTTCAGGGGCATTACGGTGGAACAGGAGCTGGGCTCCTCGAAACCAAAGGACTTGCAGTTAGGAGATAAAACAGCCAATAGACAAATACAATGTATAGATTATGTGTACCAGGGCGACTATGCATATACAGCATTACATCCGTTTTACAAAAATATTATGCTGTTTCCGCCAGAGGGGTATGAATTTACCTCAACGCCTAATTCTTATACCTCTTTCAACGTGAGAGAGCTTGCCGGGGAAATTGCTTCTGGAAAATTTGATAAAGTGCCGGCAAAGTTTCGTGATTTTTTTTCTGCATTCCTTGATGAATGCAAGAAAAACAAAATAACTACTGAGCAGTTATTTGAATTTTTACAGAGCCGACCGCTTGATAGGATATTTACTATTCCCTCATCGGCTGGTTTGGTTTTTGTACCAACATATCCGTTTTACATGGCAGCAAATAACTGGATCATGATGATAGAAGATTATACAACCCTTCTGTACCCATTTGTGCACAACGGATTTACCTATGATTTAGATATTCGGTCTGTTCCGTGCTTCAAAATCATAAAATCACTGTTTAGTCTAAAGAATTGTAAGGGTATAATAACGCACGTCAACAACACATACGATACTCTCAAGACCTTGTTTGATACTGAAGAAATAAGAAACAAAGTGAAATATGTTCCTATTGGATTTCCCATTCCCAGTATTGAAAAGAAGAAAAATATTTCCAAAGATAGAATAGACTTGCTGTACATTAGTTCTTACCATGGCGGAGCCTCACACTTTTTTGTAAGAGGTGGCAGAGAAATACTGGCGGCTTTCAGAATTATTGCAGAGCGATACCCGAATGTATATTTGACAATACACAGCCCTCTGCCGTGGAAATCTCTATCTAGGCTAGAAAAAAGACTAATCAAGAATCATCCCCGTTTGGAATACAGTGAAAACCATATTGAAGATAATGAATTTCAAGATTTGCTTTATCGGTCAGACATATTCTTAATTCCTGCATTTAGATTGCATAGTATTTCCACTGTACAGGCATTGTCGTATGGATTACCTGTTATATGTTCTGATGGGTGGGGATTCTCAGAGTTTGTCCAAGATGGAATAACTGGGTTCCTGGCAAAAGGACAATATGGTCGTCACTCTTGGATTGATAGTGATGGAATATTGAGAGAAGACTATAGAGGGGCAACAATGAATCAAACTTTGGTTGCTGAATTAGTAGATAAAACATCTATACTTGCAGAAGATGTTGATTTGTTAAGGGAGATGTCGGGAAACGCTAGAAATTATGCATTGAAGGATTTTTCGATAAAAGCCAGGAACAGAAAACTTAAAGACATATTCGATGACTCGTATGGGGTACAAAATTGAAAGTAATAAACGCAGCATCGCTCATTCTTAGTTCACGGTGACTGGGACGTTTTTAAGTCCAGCACGAGGTAAACGAAAATGATTAGTTTGTTAGTTTGTTCAAGGATATCTGGCAATAAGAATTGGTCATTACTTAATTTGCTTGAAAGTTTGAAGCAAATGAGTACTAATTATGAGAACTTTGAGGTCTTGGTTAAGTTTGATAGTGATGATAAGGAAGTTCGCCGAGTACTACCTAAGCTAGATACCTATCCATTTAAGATAAAGCATATCATCGAGCCTCGTGGAAGAGGCTATGTGGACCTCCACGTGTTTTATAATAGGCTTTTCTCTCAGGTGGATGAAAGAAGCGTGGTCATCGGGGCAGTGGCTGACGATTTTGAAATAACACAATTGGGCTGGGACGAAATTATACTTAGTAAGACAAAAATTTTTCCAGACCAAATATTCATAATACATGGTCGTCCCCACCCCCCCTATTACAGAGAGAACTATCAGGAACAAAAGTTTTTTCTGGATTTTGATATCAACAGCCTTGAAGACCTTGAGATTGTTGATGAAGCTCCACTATGGGGCAGAAAACTGTTGGACATCTGTGGGGGATTTGGTCACCTTTCGTTCACTGATGTCTGGACACTTATGCTGGAATGGTATCTTTTTCATAGATGCGGCACAAATCGTACTATATTTCTGGAGCAGCCTATAATACATCGTAGATTGAATGAGATAGTCGATAAACAGGGTGCTCGTAGATGGTGGACGGCGAGAGCAGAGAATTTTGCTTTTGCGAGAAGTCATTTTTATAAAGCCTTGGTCGAACAGCAAGCATTGAATATATATTCCTATATCAAGATGTCAGAACTGTCGGCAATGCCTCCGCCACTTGTCCCAAAGGAATTTGAACTGAGTATCCGAAAGCTAGAGCCACCAACGGTGTTCCAGAACTTGAAAAAAGCTGCTGTGAATTTGGCCCCCTCTTTCATGCGTCCCGGTTTAATCAGACTATACAGAGTACTTTATCCTAGGCTCATATCATATGTGAGGAAAATGAAGTAAAGCTTTGCAAGGAGATTATTCCACACTTGAAACTGCTGTAGCATCAATTTCTCTAAAAGCGAATTTGGTGAGCGAAAATGATAGATGAAACTGTCATACTATTGACTCCATTTGAAGATTGTTCTAAGCATAGATTGTCAAGACATATAGGGGACTACTTGCAGTTCACTCCTATTTTTAATCGATATTTTTATGAGCCGTTACAGAAACTTTTCTCAAAAGTAATACTTTATGACTATGAAAAGCAAATGATGGAAATAGGTGTGAAAGCTGTCAATAAAGAAATCATTGACTTAGTGGTAAGAAAACATCCCCAATATGCCCTTTGGGTTGCTTGGTGTCCATCCTACGAAATTCAAGAATCAACTTTTGAGATAATTAGGAAGGAGGGCACTATAGTTGTGGGTTGGTTCTTGGATGATGAGGTACATTTCGATGACTATTCTAAATGGTGGATACCCTATCTTGATTACTGTGTAACCAATGATAGTAAAGCAGTGCCAAAGTATAGAGCCCTCAATGCCTGGGCTATACAGGCAATAGGCACTGGTACTGCGGTTGACCGCGATTGGTCGAATATAGAGGAAAAATACGAAGTTTCCTTTGTTGGATACAAAGATTACGCCCGAAAACAATATATAAATAAACTTAAGAAAAGGGGCATACCGATTCATCCATTTGGCAAGGGATGGGGAGGGTACGTTTCCTTTGAAGCGATGATAGATATCTTTAAAACCAGCAAAATCAACCTCAATTTTTCAGGGATCGGTTACGCTCCATGGATAAAGCAGATGAAAGGAAGAATATTTGAAGTATGTCTGGCTGGTGGATTCCTATTGACCGAATATGTCCCCGGCATTGAGAACTATTTTGAGATAGATAAAGAAATCGTTTGCTTCGAGGACACAGAGGAAATGATAGATAAAATCACCTATTATCTTAATCATGAGACGGAGAGGCGAGCTATCGCTCAAGCGGGGTGGGAAAGGGCAACTGGCGAATATACTTCGTTTCATATACTCTCCAAAGTATTTTGCGAGATTGAGCAGGATATTGCAGTAAAGGGCGAAAGAGGTAATCCCTGTCCTCAAGAACTAAGAATACCGTTGCTGGTACGCAGGAACTTTTCAAATTACTATTTGCGTTGGGCAGTGGCACTATTATTGGAGAATTATAAAGGCTTATGGAAAGATACATTAGCCTTGTCGCTGTCGTACTATCCATTCAATATTAGGGCAAGGTGTCTCTATATCGTTGCTTTTCTTCCTCCTTTTATGCGTCCTGTCTTATCAGGACTATATAGCGTCAAGGAAAGACTTTATAGAGTGCTACTTCCCAAGCTTAGTTCCATAGCATATCTGGTGAAAATTAAGCAAAGTTTTAACAAGAGACTATTCCGGACTTGAAATTGTCAATTGCCTCTCCCTTAGAGTCAATTTTGGTGCATTAATTTTTTGAGAGCGAATTTGGTGAGCGATAATGATAAATGAAACTATTATACTATTAACTTACTATTATGAGCCTGAACTGCTTAACCATAGATTGCTCAAATATGTAAAGGGCTATTGTGGGCCTTATCTTCCTTTTAACCTGTATCTTTATGAGCCGCTCCAGAAAATTTTCTCAAAGGTGATACTCTATGACTATCTAAAGCGAAGGGCTGAAATAGGCATAAAATCTATGAATGAGGAGCTCATCGCTCTGGTGAGAAAAGAACATGCCAAATATGTCCTCTGGATTTCTTTTTACGATGATGTTCAACAATCAACCCTCAAAACGATTAGGCAGGACGGCACTATAGTAGTCGGCTGGTTCTTTGATGATGAGTGGCGTTTTAATTCATATTCTAAATATTGGATTCCCTATCTTGACTACTGTGTAACCAATGCTGTTGAAGCGGTACCGAAGTACAAAGAACTGGGTGCCCGGGTCATACAGACGATACCTAATACTGGTATTGCCATTGACCGCGATTGGTCGAATATAGAGGAAAAGTACGACGTTTCCTTTGTTGGCAGTATAGATTCCACTGACCGAAAACAATATATAAATAAGCTCAGGGGGAGAAATATACCAGTTCATCTATTTGGTGAAGGAAGCGGAGGCTACGTTTCCTTTGAACAGATGATAGATATCTTTAGAGCCAGCAAAATAAACCTCAATTTTTCCAAGGCCGGCCCTCCCGGCCCCCATTGTTGGGTAAAGCAGGTAAAAGGAAGAACCTTTCAGGTATGCATGGCTAGTGGATTCCTGTTGACGGAGTATGCCCCAGGCATGGAGAACTATTTTGAGATAGACAAAGAAATCGTTTGCTTTGAGAATGCCGAGGAAATGACCGGCAAGGTCATCTACTATCTTGAGCACGAGATAGAGAGACGAGCTATCGCTCAGGCCGGTTGGAAGAGAGCAACTGGTGAGCATACCTCTTTTCATATGGTCTCCAATGTATTCCGCAAAATTGAACAGGATATTACAGCAGGGGATAAGGAAAGTCCTTATCCCTGTCCCCGAAAACTAAAGATGCCGATGCTTACACGCCTGCTTCTTCCTTCGCAATACCATTTCCAATGGGGAAGGGCGCTATTAGAGGAGAATTACAAAGCAGCCCTATGGGAAGATGCGTTAGCACTATCGTTATCGTATAGTCCGCTCCATATTGGGGCGTGGTATTACCGTGTCGTTAGTTTTCTCCCTTCTTTCATGCGCCCTCCCCTGTTTGGACTATACAGCGCCATGGAAAAACTTCGCAGAGCGCTATCCTCTAAACTATGGTCAATGCCATGTGCACGATTATACCTGGGGAAGGTGCTACGCAGTATAGGAGCCGTCTAGCCTTATAGAGATGGTGGTAAGGAGAACGTTGGAAATGGCTGACGAGAGAACATCTCAAAGCGATGGTGCTGATGAGAGGAAGGCCATAACCGACAATCCAATAGTTAGCATCATTACCCCGGTTCTCAACGGTATTAAATATCTTGAACAATGCATTCAAAGTGTTTTAAGTCAGGGCTACCCTTATATCGAGCATATCTTCGTTGACGGCGGTTCAACCGATGGCACCTTAGACATGTTATCAAGTTACCAAACCAAATATCCTGACAGGATAAGGTTTGTCTCCGAACCGGACAGGGGTGTAGGTGAGGCATTGAACCGGGGACTGAAAATGGCAAAGGGGGGAATATTGGCGTGGTTAGATTCAGACGATGTGTATGAGCCGGATGCCATTATGACGGTAGTCGAGTTCTTCAGGTCGAATCCAGATGCTTACCTTGTATTTGGGGGGTGCAATATCATAAATGAAGCCGGTGAAGTAACCGGAAAGCGCTTAACCAAGGATTATGACCAAGAAGAAGCAATTAAGGATAGGCACTACATATTTCTGCCTTCAGTGTTTTATAAGCAAGAGGTCATCGAGAGGGTAGGGTTGTTCAATACCATAGGAAATGACCTTGATTTTTATATACGGGTAGGGGAGGTTTTCCAACTGCGCCGAATTGAGAAAACACTTGCTAGCTATAGGGTGCACAATACTCGTATTACCACTTCAAGAGAAGCAAACAAAAGGGGGATGGTAAGACAGAGGTTCCGAGAAGATTATCTTCTGTGTAGACAGTATGGAGGAAGTATTTTTGCCCCTCGTGTCAGAAGATACTTCATGTTTGTAATACTGGATAGGCTGGGACTTTATTACTTTGTAAACTTTGTAGTATTAGCTAAACTACGACGTTATACCTTTATAAACAGAGTGTTAAGAATGTTAGGCGCATGAATGCTCGAGTAATCCTTCTACTTGTAGATTTCGCTCCCCCCATTAGTATATATTTTGTTCTTTCCGGCAAAAACATGAGAAACCTCAGTCATGTTATAGATAGTGCGTAATCCCATGAGCGATACTGAGGTGTCAAATTCTGTTCCTATGCCTTCAATGACATTCAGGTACTGCAAATACACATAGGCATCTTCTGGTATTGTTTTAGTGGTACTAGTCAAGGCTAGAACATCCTCAACTGGTATCATGCCATAACTGGTTAGAGTGTGTACCCTTATATCGCTATAGGTGACATATATCTTTTCTCCGGGTTTTATATTCATAGATAACCACCTGGCACTAAACACCTCTTGTTCGGGCGGAAAAGCAGTGTAAAGTGCCGCCTTCCGTTCTGGAGAGCCGTATTTCTTAACCCACTCATTGTTCAACCCAGCCGACACCGAATAATTCTGCGTTACCTCCCAAACAAACCCGGTTTGATACAAGAAAAGTATCACAAAAAATATAGATAACACCGTTAACCACCTTCTCACACTTTTATTTGTCCACGATACTTTAACCACCCGGCTAATCATTCTGAAAACCGCTAGACCACCGATTACGCAAAACGGTGCCAGAAAGATGAGTGCTATGTGATATAATCGTCCTGTATCAACCCCGGGTGCAAGCAACAGATAAGAAAGGAACGGAGGAGCTATGACGGCAAGGAATATAACCAAGCTTAAAATAGAAAAGGCAACATACTCTTTTTCAAACTTCAGCTCTCTATGTATTTTTAATAAGGCAAGGACGCCGATAATGATAAATACTTGTTTAAGATGATTGATGGTTATGTTGACTCCTTGTAGTAATATAAGGAGTGGTGTTTTGGTTATCAACCACTGCACCCTCTCTGAAACCTCAGGATTTAAAAAATCCATAGAGATCGTGCTTATCATGTGGCTGCCAAGGCGGACATAGGCGTCGAACACTGCAGAACGTGAAACATACATATACCATGCCAGGGCAAATGCGACAAATAATATGACAAAGGTTGAGCTGATCGTTCTACGCCCTGCACTTGAAGAGACTGGGTTACCGGCAAGTCTCTCACCCTTATATCTGCTAAATTTGGAATAGAAACTGGTTTTCAATTTTCGCATCTTAGGATTCTCAATCAAAACCAGTATTAACCAGGCAAAGATAAGGCTGAACATGTAGATATAAGATAATCCGTAGTGGGACACCGCCAAAGAAGCACCAAAAACAATGAATAAAAACGACCTCTTTGTTCTACTCATCCTTTTATCTATCATCAGTAGAATCAATGGAACGAGGAATAGCATAGCGATTTGCTGCCTTATGGCGGCAGGAAATTGAGCGAACGATGCAAAGAAGAAGAACGATAAAAAGGCGATTTTATCGTCGGTCTGCTTTTGAAATACTCGATATAAGCCAAGAGAGGCTACAGAAAATAGCAAGGGGTAGATTACTTTAAAAACCCAGGTTAGGCTTATGTCGCTTACCAGCGAGCTAATAGGCGCCAGCATGGTAATGGAAAGCATGCCATTCAACACCCCAGGCATCGTTGAATCCCATATAGCATTTGTTACTATCAGGTTGGAAAGATAATATTCGGAATGAACATCCATGCCCGTGATATACATTGTTAGTAAGTAGCGACTAAACACAAGAGAAATTGCGATTACTAAGACAGCCAAAGGATACAAATTCTTTGGAATAAACCTATTGAAGCCGATTAAAAGGACTATTAGCGCAATTATAGCGATTAAAAACATCAGAAGAATGTTAGTGTGATGGAAATTGATCAAATAGGTTGCGAATATGCTTAAAAAGGGAATCAGGCATAGGAACAACGCTGGTGGAGATAATACCCCTTTAATATCTATGTAAGTTGGCTCTGAGAAGTTTTTATCCCTCACGTAACTTAGGACACATAGTGCCAATACGAGCACGCTCAGCGTGATTATAATGGGGGTGATTGAGAGCGGTCCGGAAATACCGAAAAGAGGATAAACCGTGTTCATGAATAATCCGGTGAACATCAGGGTGGCAATACTTAATCCAACCGAGTATAACAGCGTCTCAATATTGCCGAGTTTGTGTAATTTGAGAATCCTGAGGATAATAATTCCTGGAATGAAGAAGAGATAGATGAAACTAATAAATTCTCTTACGACTGGGATATGCAAGCCGATGGTATCCAAGCCTATGACGCCCCATACTACGAGTTGGATAGCTAAGATGACTTTGAGGAATTTCTTAATTTCCCAGTCGTTCATCCGGAGAGGGTTATTTATTTGCATTTTCGGTCTACCTTATTGCGTCAGCGCCTGTGATACAACTTCGGCTATAACTTTCGTGGTTATAGGTAGGTGTTATTTATGAAAGTATAACACTATTTCTTTTCTACTCGGTATATTCTCATCTGTGTACTCCCAATATATGGACTAAATAGAGGTATTTGGTCAACTAATTTATAGGTTAAATTAAAACTATCTAATGATTTAAGAAAGATATCCATTTCTTCCGGGTCTACTGTTCTACCATGATCTTGTACTAAATAAACAGGGCGAGATTCTAGCGCTTGAGTTAAAGAAGCTGTTACTGCCGTAAAATGGATTGCATCTCTTTTAGCATAATAATAAAAATGAGAAACCCTTGACGGCGTAATTATGATGGCATTGCTTTCGGTGTTGTTCTTCACCCACTCAACCATTGCATTGGTGTGGTCGGGGAAATTGTTGTAAGAATAAATATTGTAGACAGGAGAATACACTGTTGCCAGTCCTATTTTGGGCGAGATATTAAAGGACAAGGGTGGGGGGGAAAATAGGAAAAGTTGTTGTAATGAGACTATTGAAATAATGGCTATATAAAAGGTTTTTTTCATTTTCCTAATGTTTAGAATGGAGTATGCGGCTATTATTGAAGCTATCGGAATAAGGGGCAATATATATCTTGGCGCTGCGCCAACGGGCACTGCGGAACCATACAAAAATATCACGGGCAATAATGATAGTAAGAAAAGCATCAATAAAAACCTTATATTGCCGTTAAACTTTTTAACAAAAAGCAAGAAACTTAGAGGAAAGGCATAGGCTAGTGTGGATAGGAGGATAACCAAGCCACCTGGCAAACCCATTGAGCCACTGCTTCCAAAAAAAAGATAATGAATATCAAGTGGAATTCCACCACCCCAATACAAATGCGTGGAGGTTATGAACGAACCATAGTTCATATAATTGTAGTATAAGCTTGGAGAATAGCCTAAAATAAATGGGATGATTCCCAATAATATCAAGTAGAAGGTTTTTTTATTTAATGAGAAGCCAGCTTTATATAGGATGTAGACGAAGGCGAGCCCATAAATTGCTTCTGTTTCTCTAACTGTTAATAAGAAACCAGCCAAAAATATAGATAATAAAAAGCAAGACAATCTCCTTTTATCCCTTAAAATAATTTCCGGATTGGCAAATCCTAGATTGTCCCTTTTGACTACGCTCAATAACAAAAAGGTTATTGAAGCGAGCAAGAAAAAGAATGCCCCGTTCTGCGTGTGGATTCTGCCACTAAAGGCAACAAGGAGGGGATTTAAGGCGACAAGTAAAGTCGACAGCCAGGTGATATATCTGTTTTTAAACAAAAGGTGTGAGATTACTCCGGTAAAGATAATAACTAAACTGGTCAGAAAAATGGTGAATAGGCGGGCTAGAATCTCACTATAACCAAAAACTTTGAACAATGTTGATAGTAGTAAGGGGAAGCCAACCGGCCAGGGTGGGAGATTATATTGGCCTAGGTCAGAATAGCCTACTTCAGGAACTAGATAGTTTCCTGTTTCAGCCAAGGTTTTAGCTGAGGTAATCACCAAAAAAGGGTCTGAGGATAGGTTATGGCTCGGAGCAAAGATTAAGCGTAATGAAAGCCCGATTAAGAATATGAGGCATATGATTAGTATTGTTTTGTTGATTCTTTTTAGCATATTCTTAATAGGAAATAGAGATATTACTCATTTCCGATGAAGACAGATTAAGAATTATTGCCTCAGTCTCGCTTATTATTAGCCTGTTTTAAAAATCAGAAAGCATCCTCCCATCACCAGGAAAATCCCCACCCAGTGGAGCAGGGTTATATTTTCCTTTAAAAAAATAAAGGCAGCTATAGCCGTTACTACATAAGCCAGACTCATCAAAGGGTACATAAAGCTGACATTTAAGGTGGACAATGCGCCGAGCCACAGAACTAGCGCCATTGCGTAGAGGAATATGCCGATAAGGACACGGGGGTTGGTGAATATATGAAATAGGGTGCCAAGATTGAAAAACTGTCCCACACTACCTATTTCTCCAACCTGACTCATACCGCTCTTCATTACAATCTGCCCCATTGCGGCAAAGAAAATAGAAATAAACACCAGGGTTAGAGCAAACATAATGCCCCCCTTTCTTTCACTTATTGGTCTGCTCAAGGAATTCCTCAAATTTCTGTAGCACATAATCGAGCACCTCGTCACTAATGCCAGGGTAAACCCCTATAAAGAAGGTATTGGTCATAACCAAATCTGAATTAGCCAGATTACCAACAACTCGACAGTTGATGCCTTTAAACGCCGGCTGTCTGAGCACATTTCCGGCAAAGAGGAGGCGTGTCTCAATATTAGCCTCCTCTAGAAATACTAATAGCTCTCTTCGGGTGAACCTTGAGCCGGGTCTAATGGTTAAGGGAAAGGCAAACCAGGAGGGTTCTGCCTTTTTATCCCAGGAAGGCAAAATGAATGTATCTTCATATCTTTTTAGCCCTTCAAATAAGCGGCTAAAATTATACCTTCTCCTTTCGATGAAGCGGTCAAGCTTTTTGAGCTGTGCCAGCCCCATCGCCGCCTGAATATCCGTTGGCTTGAGATTATAGCCGATATTAGAGTAGACATAGCGATGGTCGTAATCGATTTCTTCCTCACCCATCTTTATCTTATATTGAAACCTTTTGCCGCAGGCACCATTGGGTGATGCCTCACCCTTGCACCAGCAATCTCTACCCCAATCCCTTACCGAGCGGGCAATTTTAGCCAGCTTAGCACTATTGGTAAAAATAACGCCTCCCTCGCCCATACTTATATGGTGAGCCGGGTAGCAGCTTAGCGTACTAAAGTCACCAAAGGTGCCAACCAACTTTCCACCGTATCTTGCTCCTAAAGCATCACAGACATCTTCTATGAGGTATAAACTATATTTAGAACATATTTCCGTTATCTTATCCATCTGGCAGGGATTGCCTAGGGTGTGGGGGATAAACATTGCCCTCGTCTTTGGTGAGATAGCTTCTTCTAGCCTACCAGGGTTTATGTTATACGTTCCTAATTCACAATCTACTACCACCGGGATTAAACCGTTTTGTATGATGGGGGTGAAGGTGGTAGGGAAGGTTACCGCAGGGGTAATTACCTCGTCTCCGGGTGAGAGGTGGTCAAGCTGGGGAGACATTAAGGTAGCGATAGCAATCAGATTCGCTGACGAGCCGGAATTTACTAAGATTGCCTCCTTGACACCAAGAAAATTGGCTAATTCACTTTCCAGACGGTCGCCATATGGTCCTAGGGTAATCCAGAAGTCAAGGATGGCATCAACCATATTGCACATCTCTTGCTCATCATATACCCTGCCCGCATAATGGACCTTAGACTTCCCGGGAACAAACTCCCTATCCTTATGTACCATCTCATAGTATTCCTTGACCTTTTCAAAAATTTCTCCCTTCAATATTTTAGCCTGGTCCATATTCTTTATTCTCCTGAAGGTAATGTTTTTGGAACCAATTGATGGTCATTTTTAAGCCATCCTCTAAATTCACTCTTGGTTTCCAGCCCAGGATTTCCTTCGCCTTTGTATTATCGCAGTAGAAATGCCATGTTTCCCCAGGGCGATAGCTCAAAGCCCCAAACTTTGGCTTCACTGGGCTATTCAATAATTTCAAAACCATTTCCACTACATCTCTTATTCTGTATTCTAAGCCATTGCCAATATTTATTATTTCACCAATAGCTCCAGGGGTAATAGAAGCCTTGATAAAACCATCAACTATGTCATCAACATAATTAAATTCTCTAGTTTGTTCCCCTTCGGTCATTTCAAAGGCTTCACTTTTAAGCGCCTTTTTTATGAGTGATGGAATAAGCATATTGCTTTCTTGTCCCGGACCATAGGTTAAAAAAGGTCGTAAGGTGATAATAGACAACCCTTTGGTCTTATATAGCATCTGGCAGAACATAGTGGTGGCAGCTTTGGACGCTGAATAAGGAGAAACTGGATTGGGAATCTGCTCTTCCCGAAAGGGAACGGGGTTATCTCCATATTCTTCACAAGTCCCGGTATTTATAAAACAATCATAGCCAGTTCCATCCAAGGCTTTTAAAAGATTCAAGCTTCCTTTTATATTAACCTCTACCATCTCATCCATTACTTCAAAAGACCGACTGACATCAACATATGCCGCCAGGTGAAACACTTTTTGAGGCTTAATACCTTGAACCACCTTTCTAACTAATTCAAAATCCGTTAAGTCAGCATAATGAAGGTCAGTCTGATTTTTGAGGTCTTTAATTCGCCACAGGTTAGAGCTGTTTCTGACCAGTCCATATACTTCAGCCCCTTCTTCTACCAGCCTTCGGGCTAAGTGAGAGCCGATGAAACCAGAAACCCCGGTAATCAATACTTTTGTATCCTTCAATGTTGTAATCACTTGACCTTGCTCTGCTCTTCAAAAAACTGTTGATACCACTTAATGGTCTCCTTCAATCCTTCTTCCAGGGTATACTTGGGCTTCCAGCCTAAAATATCCCGGGCTTTCTGGGCGAAAAGATACTGGTGCTTTATCTCTCCTTTAACTACGTTTAATATCTTCGGCTGAAGGTCTTCTCTATTCATTAACTTTAGTATCTTTTGAGTAATTTCAAGAACGCTCATCTGAATCTCGTTGCTAAAATTAAACGCCTCGCCATGGATGCCGTTATCATCCATCCTTTCAGCCAACAATAAATATGCTTCTACAGCATCTAAGATAAAGATATAATCACGAATGAAACTCCCGTCACTACGAATTACTGGCCTTTCATTTCTAATTACCGACTTTATTGTCCCCGGTACAATACGGTTAAAATTAAGGTCTCCACCACCGTAGAAATTGCCACAACGAGTAATACAGACGGGAAGATTATAGGTTTTGTAGTAAGCAATAGAGATTAGGTCGGCACAACTTTTAGAAACATCATAGGGATGGCAACCGTGTAGAGGAAAGGTTTCATTGTAAGGCAAGTTCTCATGGGCGCCATAGGCTTTGTCACTGGAGGCAACTACAACTCTGGAGACGGTATTAGTCCTTCTACAGGCTTCCAGCAAATTCCAAGTCCCTTTTATATTTGATTCAAAGGTACTCAAGGGATTTCTGTTAGCAATGCTTACGATAGTTTGAGCACCTAGATGAAAGACGGTATCTATTTCATACTCATTCAATGCCCGCTCCAGCTTAAAATAATCCTCCAGTTCCCCGCGAACAACATTGATTTTGTCATTAAATCCGGTCCAGTTGAGATTAGATTTAGGCACTAAATCCCGAATTAGTCCAGTTACCTCAGCCCCATTCTCCACCAGAGTTTTAGTTAACCATGACCCCAGTAAGCCCGTGCATCCAGTGATAAAAACCTTCCTATCTTTCCAAAACTGATTGTTCATTGCTGATTTCTCCTACCAAATCTTCCAGGGGGGATTTCCACCCGCCCAGTCTTGATTAAGGAGTTGCCAGTCCCGATAGGTGTCCATACACTGCCAGTAGCCATGATGGATATAAGCGGCTAATTGACCATCTTTAGCCAATCGCTCAAGGGGTTCTCGCTCAAAAGTGCAACTATCATCATCATCTACATAATTGAATACCCTGCGGTCAAATACAAAGAAGCCTCCATTGATGTAATCCCCCTGAATTACTGCTTTTTCCCGAAACTTCTTAACTATATTGTCCTTCCCCACCTGCAGCTCCCCAAATCTTGATAGCGGACGCACCGCGGTTATTGTTCCAATCTTATTATGAGCACGGTGGAAATCAACCAAATGCTTAATATTCAAGTTGGTCACGGCATCTCCGTAGGTGAGCATAAATAAGTCGGAATCAATATATTTTTCAATGCGTTTGATTCTAGCCCCGGTCATTGCATTTAACCCGGTTTCAGCCAGGGTAACCTTCCACTCTTGCTCCCCAGGTAAACTATGAATTTCGGTCTTACTTTTATCACCCAACTGAATAGTAAAATTGCTGTTCATCAGCTCGTAATCAAGGAAATACTTCTTAATCATCTCACCTTTGTAGCCAAGGCATAGGACAAAGCTTTGATATCCATAATAGGCGTAAATCTTCATTATGTGCCAAAGTATAGGTTTTTCTCCTATTTCAATAAGGGGCTTAGGTCTATGCTCTGTTGCCTCGTGAAATCTCACCCCTCTCCCGCCGCAGGGAATCACGACTTTAGTGCTTTTTGTTTCCACTCTTTTATCCCTCTGCCAAATTTATAATTAAACATATTTCTGGCGAACTCCAGAATAGTAGTAAACTCCACATGTGACCTGCCTTTTTCCCGGCGCAAAAACTCTACTGGTATTTCTCCAACCTTTAGATTCAAATATTTAGCCTTTATCATTATCTCGGCATCGATAAACCAATCCTTGGCAGTCAAATGGAATCTCTCTAGCCAGTCTTTATGAAATACTTTGGGTATCCCGTTTATATCTCGCGAGGCAACTCTAAACATGAGCCGGAAGAGATGATTGTAAACCAAAGAGACCATTTTTCTTAGTAAGCCGTTTTCCCTTGATACCCTTTTTACTTTAGCCAGGTCACAATTCCCTTGCTCAATCTCCCGGTAAACTCTAATCACGTCCTCGGGCTTTATTTGACCATCGCCACACATAAATCCCACATATTCGCCGGAGGCAATTTTTAGACCGTTAATAATTCCCCAACCGTAGCCTTGGTTAACTAGAACATGAACAACCTTTATTCTATCTGGTTTTTCTTTGGCTAAATCTTCTAATATCTGAGGAGACTTATCCACTGAGCCATTATTGACCAGGATTAGTTCATAGTCAATAGAACCTTTTTCAAAACTATTGACAAGTCCGCTTACCACCCGTTCGATATTTTCCTCCTCGTTATAAAAAGGAATCACCAGTGAAACGGGCATATCTCTCCTCCTATAACAGTTAGCGTAAACACCTCAGATACAAGTGATTGTATACAAGCCGTAGCTCTCAGTCAATCTCTGGCCTTCCACTTAATGCTCTCTTATCCCAATTAATGTTCCATAGTTTGATTTCACCATAGTAGTTACCTCCGGTAATAACAGGAGAAACTTCTTAATTTCCCAGTCGTTCATCTGGAGAGGATTATTTATTTGCATTGATTTATCTCTAATTGCCTTCTTATAAACCTCGAACGTCTTCCCGGCAAGCTTATCCCATGATAATTCCTCATCGCTTCAAGCTCACGAGCGATTTTACTGTAGCTGTGTATTTACCTTGATTAAGGCTTGAGCAAGATCTGAACCGATACAACCGGCACCACCGGTGATGAGGATATTCTTGCCTTTATACTCGCTTAGATAGTCGCTCATTTTGCTTCTTCTTTATGGTTTCTTCTAAAATTCTTTCAAATTCGTGGGTAATGTTGTCCCAGCTAAATTTCTCAATGAAGCTTCTATTTCTGTTACCATACTCCGTCAGATTGGCATGGCTGTCAATGAGTTCGGTTGCTTTTCTAACAACCTCAGCAGGGTTATTTACATAGATAATGCCATTATCCTCACCCATTTCTCGCCTAACACCGGGCAGGTCGGATGCCACTATCGGCTTCCCGCTGGCCATATATTCATACATCTTTATCGGGACCGCCTCTCTTGTAATGTCATTCAACTGAAAGGGAAGCAAACATATATCAGCGGCAGCGAGAAATTCTGGGATTCTTTCATAAGGCTGCCTCCCGGTAAGTATGATGCGTTTTTTTATACTACGTTGGTCTCTGATTTTGGCCAGTTCAGGGTAAAGCTCGCCTTCACCTACAATTAAGAACTTCAGCTTAGGGTGACCATCGATAAGCTTGATAAACTCTGAAGTCGTCTCTTTTAGACCACGAATGGAATCCAAATGACCCATAAAAAACAGCACAGCATCATCGCTCTTAATACCATATTGTTTTCTGACTTCACTCCCATCGATACCCGCTTTGAAGTGTCCAAAATCTACGCCAGCAGTTACTACATAAGTCCGACCGGAATTAGCTCCCATTGTAAGCAGGTAGTCTTTGAACTTGCTGTTAAGTGCGATGACTGCATCGGCGTTCTGAAGTATCTTCTTCTCTATCACTTGTGCTACAGGTTGGAAAGGCTTGAAAGGAACAAGCGTATGCAGCACATCTATTAGATAGTAGACGAAGGCAGTGTTATTCCGTTTGGCTGCCCTCATCGCCACATAGGTGCCCAGGATGCCGAATCCAACGATAACATTTGGCTTGAATTCCTTTATTTGCCTATTAATTTCTCTCTTATGAGAGAACACTATAGAGACATAATCTAACCAAGGGATTTTTATGATGCCTGGGCGAATTACTGTAACCGCTGCGCCATCATAAATCTTACACGCATTGTGAAAGGTTTGCCGCTTAGAATATAGCTCTCTCCTGCCCTGGGTCTTCCATAGAAGTTCGTAGTCAATAACCCGAATTTGGTGACCTTTGAGTGAGAGCCTCTCCATTAAATGATGCTGCTGGTGCGGACCACGCACAAGCCAATCGGTATCTTGGACCAGAAGAATTTTCATCTTACCTAATTTGTCCTCCTATCCTGCCCATAACTCCACATTCCACGTTTAGAAGAGTGCCCTGATGGTACTCCTCAGTAAATTCAGCGGGAACAAGACTAGCTTCTTCTTAGAATAGGATTTAGTTTCTCCATATTCTCGGGGGCGCATTACTACACTTATTTCCTCCACTTTTAGCTTCTTTCTTGCCGCAATGATTAGCTCCTCTACATGATAGGTAGAGCCTTCCTTGAGTTTTCCCTCTCTAAAAGCCAGTATTGCTACTTCGCAAGCTTTTCGGCTCCAGATTTTAAAACCAGAGGTAGTATCGCTGACTCGCTTTCGGGATAAGAAAGAGACCAGCTTGGAGCAGAACCACATGCCAGAGCCTTCAATGCTTAATATATTAGCCTCGAAACCATTAAGATGCCGAGAGCCAATCACTATATCCGCCCCAGTTTTAATGGCATGTTCATATAATCTGGGAATGTCTTGAGGGTCATGCTGGTCATCTCCATCAATTTTGACCACATACTTATAACCCAAGGCGTACCCGACCTCAAGTCCGCTGATAATTCCCAAGCCTAAACGTGTCTGGCATCTTAGAACCTCAACATCTAGCTTCCGTAGGATATGAGGTGTAGAATCGGCTGACCCATCGTCTATTATCAGCAAGTCGAAATTGGAGGACTGCCTTACTTTGCCAACTACCTTGGCAATGGTATATTCTTCATTGTGAACTGGGATGAAAATCAACACTTCTGAGCCGTGAAATTGGAATGCATTTTTAGATATAAACTCTCCTACAGCTCGGTTTTGTAGCTCGCTGTGATTTACATTTCTCATAGCTCCTGCCCTATCTTTCCTCAAGCATCTCAAGTATTCTAGTTATTGCTACTGCCCTATCAATGTTATCCTCTGCTCTTCCCTCTAATGCCTCAAAAAAATGTTCTATGGCATAACGCAAATTGTTAGCTTCATCAATGTAGAAGTCCATATGTTCCCGAGGTAACTTAGAGGCTACCGTCCACTTAAGTCTCTCATACTTTTCGACCTGTAAGGATGGCTGAGACTCGGGGTTATAGATTATAGTTCCTTTCTCAACGTAGATTATTATTCTCGTCTCTTTTCCTGGGTAATTGAGGCTGACGACTATTTGACCTGACACCTCTCCTTTTTTCAAGGAGATTACACCCGTTTCAACTTGTCCATCATAATTGACTAAATCGGTTTTCTCAAAATACATGTCTTTTATTGGAATGAACATATCTAAGACGGACAGCATGTGAGAAGCTAAAAGCCAATAAACGCTTCCCCCCTTGAATCTCCCTAGATGTCTCACCGACATTTCTAAGCCTAGAAGACTCCCGACCTCACCTTCTTTAACCATGCTTTGGGCTTTCCTCAGGGCCTTGGAGAAAGTGTAAGTATATTCTACTAACAGTAGCAGGTTGCTGTCCAAGGCGATTTGCTTAAGTTCCTCACACTCCTCAGTCTTCAAAGCTAATGGTTTTTCTGATAACACATTCTTACCATGTAGCAGGGCTGATTTAACTATGGGGTAATGTGTTTCGTTGGGTGTCGCCACTACGACGGCAGTTATCTGCCTATCATTCCATACTTCATTCAGGTCAGATTTAGAATTGCAAATATATTTAAGATTAAAATCCTGATTTTCTTCAATGTATCTCTTCAGTTTAGAACCCCAATACCCGCAACCAATTAATGCGCAATGGGTCATGCTATCACCCTCTCCGCTTTGACTTGACGAGCTTTTAGGGCTGCATATACCCTATTGATCTCTAATCCCATGCGGTTGCAGCGGGCGCCTTTGGAAAAGCAAGTATTGGCATCCCAATTTGGATTTGCGTTCTTCATTAACATCCTGTGAAATTCGTCTAAATCGCTGGTTATCTTTCCTAGTCGGCAAATCGCCATTGTCGGCGTTGCTGTAGTTGAGCACTTATATACATAGCCATCAGCGCCATAGGTAATCTGATAGTAACAATACACGCACTGCTTGAAATCAAACTTATCAACATCAGTAAACTCTGGACCGGTATAGAAAATATATGGCCGTTCGTCCTGCGAACTAGAAAGATATGGCGCCAGTCTCTGCTCATAAACATCTGTCATCGGTACTTCACGGGCTCGCTTGTATTCCCGCACCTTGTCAAACGACTGATTATAGCAGGCAAAGGGAATAGAGAATCGTAGTGAGTCCACACCAATATCTTTTGCCGTACTAACAATAGCGCTGAAGTTTTCCAGAGAATCACTGTATGGAGAAATCAGATAGCATAACCGAATGGCGTGACCTTTATCTGCTTTTCTCCTTATTTCAACCGCCTTCCTCATCCCTTGGATGATCTCATTAAACAGGTTTTCCTGCTTCGTGCCTTTGGTTTTAGCCCATGACCACGGGAACCCAGCATCAAGACTAACTGAAAGGTAGTCTACCTTATCAGTTGAGATACGATTGAGCTCAGTCAGCCACCCGCATTGTTCTTCCAGTCTGGAAAGCAATGCTCCGTTGGTGTGTATGCCAAAGTGGTTGCCGTATCTTTTGGTCATGTGGAGAAAGGTCATGAAGTAGGGATTCAATAGTGGTTCGGTATAGGCACCACCATAGATATGATATGGAATCTTCCCCTGCAACTTATTGAGCAGTTCCAGACCATCCATTTCCCAGGTTCCTAAGTCTTTCTGAAAGTATTTCCCAGCGCAATGGGGACAATGCAGGTCACAGGGTACCATATGGTTACCGGGCAGGTGAATCTCAAACTGGCGGGGATAGATAAGCTCTCCATTAAAAAAGACCTCGTTATCATGATTGAGATGCGCCATCAGTTGCTCCCAATAGCGATATTCCGGCGGTCTCATATCCCCTTTTATTTCCATGAATTTGCCCTCCTAGGATTCATTTCTTGCCGACTTGCTACTTGAAGCCATAAACCCTTTTCATCCAACTCAACAGTTCTTGGTATCTCGGTATCGTGAATTTGGACTCTTTGGTAGCTCATTGCTAGCGTTCAGGGTAGAATCTCAATACCAAAGGGTGACGCATGGCTTTCTTGACCTCAGCCTCCTTTTGAGCCAGCTCCTCCTTGATTATTTGATGCTCCACCAGCACAACTGAGCTGTCTACCCACAAAGGACTGTTTAGTCTTTAAAACCTAAGCTAAAACTTTACACTCGCTTCTATTTTATCTCTATTCTCCAAAACCCAATCGAGTGTTTTTTTTATTCCTTCTTTAGTTTCTGTTTTTGGGTTGTAGCTGAGGATTTTCTTTGCCTTCTCAATGGACGCTCTTCTTCTAGTAATTTTATCCCAGCTTCTCCTTTCAATAAACTTCACCCCATTACCACCAGCAAGCTCGTTAATCATACGGGCTATATCTATAACCTTGGTTTCCGTCTCCGAGGCTAAGTTGATAGCCTCCCCTACCGCTTCAGGGATTACACCTGCACGCAGTGTCCCGTCAACAATATCCCCGACAAAAGTGAAATCCCTAGTTTCCTCACCGGTTCCTGTTATAGGCAGGGGTTGATGACATAACGCCCAATAAATGAAGTTGGGGATGACGTTTCTGTATCTTCCTGGCACCTCCCCGGGTCCATAGACATTAAAGAAGCGCCCGACAACCACAGGCAAGCCGTAGTAGTTATAAAAGAAATTGCAGTAGAGTTCCCCTAAAAGCTTGGTGATTTGATACGGCGTATCTAAATGAAGAGAGGCAAAATCCTCCTTGAGGGGAAGCGGTGCCTGACTGCCGTAGACAGAACAGCCGGATGAAGCAAAGAAGAACTTCTCCACCTTAGCCAGAGAAGAATATTGTAGAACTTTAAATGTCCCTAACCCGTTGACCATGAGGTCTGTCTCGGGATGGTCTACTGAATTCTGATTGGCAAAATGGGCGGCTAGGTGAAATACATAATCGGGTTTTTCAGAGAAACCTCTTTTAAGTACTTCCTCATCAGTGATGCTGCCATGAATGAAAACCACACTCGGGTCATCCGGTATATTCCACCTTTCCGAAGATGAAAGGTCATCCACCACAAAGATCTTCTTGACATCGGTACTAAGCAAGGCACAAGTCAAATTACTACCGATGCATCCGGCGCCACCGGTTATGAGGATATTCTTACCCTTATATTCGTTTAGATATTGCTCCACTTTCCCTCCTTTTAATCGAGGTGGTATACGCCCTTCATCCATTCGATGGTTTTCGGTAGCCCTTCTTCCAGCGGAATTTTAGGGTCATGGTTTAGCTCCCTCCTTGCCTTGGAGAAATCCACATGCTTGACTTTAGTAGTGAAAGGCTCCGCCTCTTTGTAGGTAACCCTGGAGTCATCTTTGCCCAGATTTTTAAGGATGAGGTCAGAGACATATTTTATCTCGTGCTCCCACTCTTCTTTTCCACCAATGTTGTAAACCTCCCCCGGCTTGAAGTTATTTATAATGTTGGCAAAGGTGCAGCAGGTATCCTCAATATAGTCAAAAATGCGCTTGTGCCCTAGATAAACAGTGTACGGCTCATCTCTCAGTGCTTTATAGATGAAGGCAGGTATTACACCTCGGTAGGGACTATAGTGTTCGTGAGGTCCATAAGCATTAACCGGTCTTACCCTTACTGTCTCCGTGCCAAACATAGCCGCTGAGTTCAATGTCTGAAGTTCTCCTACCCACTTGGTCATAGCATAGTCGTTCATCTGCTTTATCGGCACCTTGTCCATCACATCCTCGCTCATCACCCCATCATAATCACCATAGACCTCAGCGCTAGAAAAGAAAATCATCCGGAACATCTTCTTTTCCTGAAGTCTTATTATATTCTTGGTGCCAACGACATTGGTGAACCAGAGATTTTCATAATAATCCTCACCATTCCAGCGACCATATTCCGCCGCCAGGTGGTAAACATAGTCAAAGTTAGGCTGTTCAAAGAGTTTCTCAAGCTGCCGATATTTGCTGACATCGCAGCGGATATAATTTGGTCCCTCTGAGTGCCCTAGGTCACAGACCCAGACCTCATGGCCTCTTCTTCTTAGTTCAGGGACAAGGTTTGAGCCGATAAATCCTAGCCCACCAGTTACCAGGATCTTCATATTTTCCCCTCCAGTATATCAACAATTCTTTTCCCTGCCTTCCCGTCGCCGAAAGGATTTCGCCAGTTATTTTCTCTACCAAGCATAGCCTTTAAGCATTTCAGGATTTTCTCTGGCACAGCCCCGGCAAGGATGTTGGAACCCACCTCCAGAGTCTCGGGACGCTCAGTGTTATCCCGTAGGGTAACGCAGGGCACGCTGAGGATGCAAGCTTCCTCTTGGACACCACCGGAATCAGTCAGGATAAGTCTGGCATTACTCTCAAGTTGCAAGAAGCTGAGGAAATCTATCGGCTCAATCAGTTTGAGTCCTCGAGGTTGAAGGCCAAACTCAGCCATCATCTTCCTGGAACGGGGGTGGATGGGGTAGATTACCGGCATCTCAAATTCAGCAGCTACTCGGCCAAGACCTTCTAAGATAGAAGCAAATCTTGCCCGGTTATCGACATTCTCCTGCCGGTGAACGGTTGCCAGAAAATACTTTTTTGGTTCAAGGTTCAAGGTTCGAGGTTCAAGGTTCGAGGTTCGAGATTTAACGCTGAACTTTGAACTTCTTAACTTTGAACGTTCCTTGGCTATTTCCAAGTTCTGATAGATAGCATCAACAATAGTATTGCCGGTTACGAATATCCTCCCTTCGGGGATACCCTCGCCGAGCAAGATTGCCTTTGCCTTCCCAGTGGGGGCA
>SDBU01001773.1_pt1 | contig 29944 bp, 44 predicted proteins | sample 2277071 | NCBI WGS metagenome assembly SDBU01 (sample SAMN10397929, study PRJNA504765) | marine sediment metagenome | isolation source: marine sediment core GS08_GC12, 126 cmbsf | place: Arctic Ocean: Gakkel Ridge, Loki's castle | collected 2008 | reverse complement strand
ATCAGTTTGTTCAGTTAATGTAGATTGAAAAAGCGGAATAAATTCTTGTAACCCAGCAGACCAACCAAAACCATTTGTTTCAGGTGAAATGTTTGCTGGGTTGATAACTTGTAATTCTTCAATACCAAAAACCATTGCAGTATTGACAGAAGTTATGTGGCCTGTTTGTGCAAAATCTTTTACCGCAATTTTTGCTTCGTCTGTTATAAATTGATCTTGTTTAAATTTAATTAATTTTTCATTAACACTAGCAGCTAATTTTGCAGCTTTGTTGCGAATTGCTAATTCTTGTGTAATTTCATTTGTATCTAAATCACCAGGTACACGTTTACTCTCTAAAAAATCAGCTGTTGAATCTAATACTTTAATACGATTTAAATCATCTGCAACAACTGGAGGTACAACATCAAGATTAAATTGAACTTCACCATCTTCATTTACAATGGTTGCAGGTTCAATACCAATTACACGTTGTAAAATCGCCCCTGTTTGCCGCACCGCATTATCATTAGCAACTAATTGAGCCGCCATATCTGCATTTAATGCAACTTGTTTCTGCGTAGCTTCATTACGCAAAGAACTTTCAGCTTCCAACAAATGCTGTGGCAAATGAATGCGCAATTCTCCACGTCCAAAACTAAATCCATTACCTTTTGCAATTGCATCTTGTAACTGCGCATCTGGCAAACTGCTAATTAAATCTGGAACTAATTCCTGCTCTTTTTTCAACTCAGTTAATTCACCTGTGCCTGCTTTTGCTATAGCAGCTTGTGCGTTAGCTTGAAAAGTTACGAATTGATTAATTCGTGCTTGAACTAAACCAACAGGCAAGTTTTTTGCACCAGATATAATTTCGTTACGTAAATCCTGTAAATTCATTGCATCCAATTGTTGATTGGCCAATGAAGTTCGTGCAGCAATTTGTGAACCCAAAGTCCGGGCAGTTGTAGCTTGTTGTGCAATTGATTCTTGTGTAACTCCCCGTGTAGATTTTAACAACTGTAAACCAGCACGAACTTCATCTACAGTGTTACGAAATTCTGATTCCGCATTTGCAGAAATTGTACGCACGCGCGTTAACCGATGTTGCAACGCATTATGTTGTGCTGCAATTTCATCCAATGATGGATCATCAGTAAACAAACTAATCAAATCATAAAATGGATTGCCAGCAGCTTCTATAGCTTTTGTAGACAACTTAGTACTATCATCGAGAATATTACTAACGGAATTTTCAGCCGCCAACCCAGCTTCACGTCGACGATGACGCGCAGTTTTCATTGTTACTGCTGCTTGATCCAATCCTTGTAATAACGAATCTGTTTGAGTTTCAAAAACAGATTGTTGTTGCACAGTTTTTTCTTGCGCAGTATCTAATAAACGAAAATCTAATTCTTTTGCTTTATGTGGCATAATTAAATCCTATATAGAAATTCCAATACCTGCACCTTTTTCTCTTGATTTACCAGTACCTCTTGCAGTTTCAGTTGTTTCAGCTGTTGCTTTTCCAGTAAGAATTTCAGTTAAATCAGTCAATTTAGTCTGTCCCGTTAATGATGCTAAAATACTAACTAAATCTTGTATTTGCTGCGTTTGTTCCTGTGTTGCAACAGATGTTGTAGTTTCTTGAGTTGCACCTTTTAATACATCAGCTAATGAAGCCGCTGCACCTGCTTGTCCAGCTTGTGCACCCGTTGCAGTCTTAACTGCACCAGTTATTTCATCTGTTGCAGCTTGTCTACCTTGTAATCCAAGAGTTGCTTCTAATGAAGCCAATTGTGATTCTAGTGCAGCTCGTTCTTCTAAACCAAGTTGTTGAACAATTGTATTTAATGAACTTCCAGCACCTCGTGCAGCTGATTGTTCTGCAACTCCAACACGAATTTCACCGGTGCGCCTTGCTTCACCAACAATTGCAGCAGTTTGTTGTTGCTGAAATTCATCTGCTTCAGTTGCACGAGAAGCCAAAAGTTCAACTAAACCACCGGCTGCACCTTCATCACCAGTTATATCAAAAACTAATTGTCGCAAGCGTTCTTGTGTACCTTCATCTAACAATGAAGTTAATTGTGTTTGTTCTTGTGTACCAGTTGTTGTACCAGTTGTTGTGCCTTTTTGTGTTTGAGTTTGATCTTGTGTGCCAATAAGGGTTTCTAAACCCGTTGTTTTTGTCACATCTTTTGTGGTTTTTAACGCCGTAGCTTTTGAAGATTCTTCAAAACTAGAAGAACCTTTTTTACCACCAAGACTGAAACTAATAGCCATAATATTTTACCTCAATCTGCCTTTACCAGTAATACGTTTAGGAATTAAATCTAAAACACTTCCTGCTAATGGAGAAAATTTATCTCCAATTGCGACAGGATTAGAAGCTGTTGCCAACTGTAAAGCTTGTTGTGATTCTTGTTTTTTATTCGTTTGAATTTGTGTAATTGTTCCAGAATCAATGTTTAATTGATCTAATATTAAAGAGAAAGGAACATCAATTTTAGGTAAATTACCCAACACACCATCAATTAATTCATCGAAACCATCAGTTCCAATTGCATTAAAAATATCATCTGCAGAAGCCGTTGCCATTAGAAACCTTTACCCCATTTGTTAAACATCACTTTTTCTCCTTGTTAATTCTGAATTAATTCGATTATGCAATATTCGATTTTCTGTTCGTAATAATGTTGTCATCTTTTCAAACCCGGCATTAATTAAATTAGTCATTTGCAATTCTAAACGTGTTAATTGAGCTTGAGAAACTGGTTTTTCTTTTAATACAGCTTCTGCAACAACAGCTTTTTCTTTTGTATGTTTATACAATTTTAACACCGCAGTTAATAAAAGAATTATGGCTGTTATAATTCCAGCAGTATATTTTAAAATCCAATTTATTTGTTCCGGTTCAGGAAGCGCCATAATTAAATTACTCGAATTGAGGTTTCTAGTTTGCGCCAACCAAAATGAACATGTAACCAATCACGTCCAAGTTTTCCATATTTACTTCTTGTTAAATTAATATCCTCAACTGCAATAATAAACGGAAATTCATTAGGAAATGCCATTATATAATCAAAAACTGTATCTATTGATAAATTTTTAAATTTCATATCTGCACAATTCCAAAACATATGCCCAGAAAACCATGCAAAAATCTGATTTGAAACCGGGTGCGGTGTACGTAAACAAGATTCTGAATAAACACCTTTGCTGTGCCAATTATTAATTGTAATTGGCACAGCAAATTTATCACGCATATATTGTGTACCTTCAACCATAGCATCAGCATTTAAATTCATTCCTGCAATAACATGGTAGATATTTTTTGCCGTATCCATCCACCAAGGAGAAACAAATTCTTGAATATAAAAATTACCTTTTGGTTTAATTTTAATTAATTCCATTGTTTAATTTTCCAATTCTTTAAAATATTTACTTTACTCATGATGATTTAACAACACATTGAGTAGGAGTTAATAATCTATAAATTTCAAATTTCTTAATATATGCATTGGGTTGAAAAGTCCCCGCTACTGTAGAACCTATAAACAATTTTGTTGGACTAATTGAAAAATCAAGATCAGCAGTATTGCTTCCAGCTCCATCAATTGCACCAACTCCACCATCACGTCCAATATATTGGTCAATTCCATCAACAGCAGAATATCTATTAACTACTTTGTGTATAACACCTTTAAGTATATTTGTTGGTGCTTCTACTGATTGGTCTACTCCACCAACCACTTTTATTAAACGTAATCCATCGCCTGCTAGACCACCTTTTGCTCCCATTACCTCATTTGTACCATCTGCTGTATAATCAAATATCACAGAATTAGTGGTTTTATCAACTTGATTTTGCTTAAATTCTACTGTATAAACGACACAAAAATTATTAACTGAATCACCTTGTAGCAATATAGGAAGTTCATAAATTGATACTTCATCAGTTCTTGTTGTAGAACCAGTTGTAAGATTTTCTATAAAAGACGTTGCGTAGAAAGTAGCTTCGCATTGTCCTTCATCTATATAAATTGTATTACCAGAAGTTCCAATACGAATGCCAAATGAAGGATTAGTTACAGCAGCCAAACCAGTATCTACTGACACCCATACATCTGCAATTAATTGACTTGTAATGTCAACCCACGTAGTTCCATCTACAGTAATTTCTATTGTACCTGTACCATCACCTGTTTTTCTTTGTAATTGACAAGAAAAATTACGTGAATTTATTCCGGCAGTTACGGTTTGTCGCATAATTCCATTTACACCACTTGCAATAAATTCATTTGTGGTTCTTGTTATTCCATCAGGACAAACAATTGGTGTAGTTCCTTTAGTTATATTAACAATTGGAGACCATATTGCATCCCTTGCAGTTGAAAAATCATGTGAATATTCAGCATCGTTTGTTGCAGCTTCTTCTGGTAAATGCCCCAATAAAAAATCTTCGGGTATTTGAGTTATAGGAGTTATTTCAAAATTAGAAATATTTGGTGCTGCAGCGCCAGACTGAATAGTTAAATCCCCAGGAGTTGAAGGAACTCGAACAATTACATCATGAGAACCCGCTATTAATGGAAATATATGTGAACCTAAAAACATATTGCCTAAAGGATTGTTAACCGTCCATTTTACTCTTATATATGTACCTACTTCATAAGTCAATCTAGTTTTTACAACTTTAGCGAAGCCCGCCGTTCTGAGGGCGTTGGAAGTTATTGACCATTCTGAACTTGACCATAACCAATCTGAACCAGTTCCATCACTTGTTGTATTATCAATTAAAAAATTTGGATCAGCAAGTTGTTGTATTTCTGCACCAACAGGCGCAGCAAGTGTTCCTATAACATTACTTGTTACTTTATTATAATTTAATGTTGGAAAACATTGCACTCCATCAACATTAGTACCGTGTTGAATTTCTTTAATTGATATATTGTCATATGTAGTACCAGCGCCTATTCCTGATGTGGGTATAAAACCAAAAGTTGTTAGTGCCCTAATAACACTTATATGTGTCCCAATAAGATTACTGATTAATGCTACACCACCAAAAGTTGGTATAGCAAAAGCATTAACATTAGCTATTGTATAAATAACAGCATATAATCTGCCTACAACTGCATTTTGTTTACTAGCTGCTGCTGGTACACTTGCATCGGCTACTAATCCACCACTTGATATTTCCCATTGGCTACTAGACCATGACCAACCAGGATTATTTGTACCTGTAGCAGTTAAATCCCCAATTTCCATATCACCATTTAATTGAATTTCTGCTTCAGTTCCAACGCCGACAGGAACATATTCAGGCGGATTTTGATTAGCCCGTCCTGTTACATCTACAACCATTAAATCTGTAACTGTACCAATAATTGTTACTGTAAGTGTTGTCGTAGAAGCAGTTTTTGCAACATCAAACCCTTGAGGGTCAACTGCATCACCTGTTAATGTTTCTATAAAAGCATCACTACATTCTGCTGTAGCGCCGCTAGCACTTGTGGCTCCAATGCGCATTTGATATTGATTACCAGATATAACAGTGATATCTTGTGTAATTGGAATATTAGAAGGGCCAGCGATTAAATTAAATTCCCGTCTTGCACCCGGAAATGGAGTTTCTTTTGCTAAACAATATTTAGTTAATCTTTCAAAATCAACAACTGTCGTAACGGATGTACGATTAAAAGAATCAAAATCCCCTTTAAATGGAATTACAGAAGATTGAAAAGGCAAATTAAATACAGGTGTTAAACCTATATTTTTATTGCCCCAAATTAAACCGTGGCCCAAACCGTGTAACATAATCAATTATCTTTGGATTTTTAAACCGACCATTTCAGCATCTAACGGTGTTGTTCCAGCAGCAAATACACGTAACACGCGTCCAATAATTGGAACACCAGCTATTGCTGCATATGGAACACCGTCTGGAAACTCTGCATCAACATCATCTTGCAAACGCAAAGTTATTGTACCATCAACTAATGGCAAAATACCAACCACTTCAGAAATACCATCAGTATTTAAAAAAGCCAAATCAACCGTATCTGATTGTAAAATCGGTACATGTTTAGATGGATATGAAGTTACTACTTGTTGTGGCATTTTTAAATCCCCTCTTTTGCTTGTTCATAAAAATCAATAAAATATTGTGGTACACGTTGCAAATATTTTTCCGTTAATTCTAATTCATGCGTTCCATGAATTGCACCAGTTGTTTTTCTAGGTGTCCAATCAATTTCTTTTGGCAATCCAAATTGTTCACAAATTTTTTCCGCCTGTTGTTCACGAATTTTTTTATCATCCAAATGCAAAAACAATGGTTGACATTGAGTACAAAAATTAATCATATTTAACCATTGTTCTTTAAATTCTTTTGGCCAACGATTTTGCCTTCGTTGTGATTCTTTATTTCTTGCAGGATGTGTCAATGGAATCACAATCGGCCAACCAGCAATTAACATAGCATTGTATTTTGATTTTAATTTTGAAAACATATGCACATGTATAATAATATCTTTATATTTCGGTTGTATATGTGGATTTGTAACCATAAACAATTTTGGCGAATGAAAAATTTGCCGATGTAAAAATCGAGTTCCTGTATGCGTAATAGTTGGAGTTGCTACAATCATGTATCTATAAGTTTAGTTGTATGTGTATTACCAGCAAAATGCACAATTTTTTCTCCAACTTTAACAACATTATTTCTCAAACTTTCAACTGCTGCACCTGTTTGTCGTTCAAACAACGAATGTTCAACTTGTAACAACGGCAGCCATTCCATTGAACAACGACGTTCATCAAATTGTTCTTCTGATTGCGGATCTTTTCCTCGCAACTTTACAAACCATCTACAACGATGCAATTTACCAGCTTTAGCTTCTTCACAAACACTACCTAAAGGACAGGTTAATACAACATCCATTAGTCTTTACTCGCTATAATTATATCAACAAATTGCAAATCTAATGCAACTGTATGATTATGGGTCGAACCAGAACCTTGTGATGTAATAATAGTTCCAGAATTATTAGTTGGGCCAGTTGTTGTAACCAAAGTATTATCACCTGAACCAATATGGCCGGAAGATATTCCCACAAGTTGATATAAATCTAATGTGTGATTGTGGTTACCACCACCATGATTATGTATTGGCAGTTGTGCAATAGATATAGCTGTTCCACCAACAGTTTTTGCAGCACCAAACACAGTTGTAAAAGGTGTTGTACCACCGTTTACAACAGAACCAGATACAACGCGCAAACTTTTATTGTTGTGTGTAGTTTGTTTTGTGTAACCAGTCGGTGCAGTTGTTTGTTGAAACAAAAATAAAGTTCCCACAGGAAAATTATCAATTTTATCATCAGCAGATGTAAAAGTTTTGCCCGCTATTGCTGTTGCTGCATCAGCTAACAAAGCCGTTTGTACAACTTTACTAGAACCATTTAATGCAGCATATCCATTTGCTGCACCTTTATTTGCTGCAACTTCACGTAATCCAATATTTGTAACATTTGTTGCAATGTTGGTTACATTAATTGCAATGTTGGTTACATTAATTGCAATGTTTGCAACATTTGTTGCAATATCATTTGAATTTGTTACAATATCCAACAATGCTTGTGCTAATTGCACAACTGCACTTGCTGGCATTTTTCCATCGATAGACACTGTAGCTGCATTTACATTTGCTAAATCTTTACGTGCGGTAGCAGTACCTCCCGGTGTTGCACCATCATGCACACGAAGTTCTTTTACAGTTGTATCTATAGATAACTCACCTAAAAATCCTGTAAAAAGATTGGCTGCACCAGTTGTATGTCGAATTAATTGTACTCGTTTTGCCATTAAACCATCCCCGTCATTATTCCAGAAAGTTCAGTTGTTTTTACATGAAAAGATTCACCAACTTTTAAAGCATTGATTACAACTGTTTGATAAAGTCCATTAGATTCAGAACTACAAAACTTATTTTTTCCATTTACTAAAACTTCAGGTAAATTTTTAAATTGATCTTCAAATGTTGCATACCCATCAAGAGTTCCACGAATTTGTTGCGTATAATTAGAACCTGAACCAACTTCTACACCCCAATCTTCAAATATATCAGGTGAAATTGTCAACCAATCTTCAAATACATCAATTTCATAATCAGCAAACCAATCATCTAATATATCAGTTAACGATTCTGATGTATCCAATGTTCCTAATGTAACAGTTGAAATTAAATTTAAACGATTGCTTTCAACTTCATCTATAAAACGAAACAATCCAATTTCAATAAAACTATCTAAAGAACGTAAAACCAAATCTTGAACAGTTATTCCTAGTTCACAAATTTGATGTGCTGTTTGTGATTTTGTTTCCATAAGAACAGGTGAACCTGTTTCATCAGTAATTGCAGGTGTAACAATTGCAAATGCTGTTTTGTTAGAAAACAACACACCTAAAATATTATAATAATTTGCAACAATTGGCAATAATTTAGTTTGAAAACCACTCCATCTTGAAGCAGTACTTAAATGAGCTGTTGTACTTACATAAAAAAATTCCGGTTGTATCAACTTTTCATTATATACACCAAAAAGATCAGCAGGTTCAATTTTAAAAGATACAGAATTTCCAGTAAATAAAGCTATACAACCATCAACATTTATATAACCAAATTCTAATTCTTGATTACCTGTTGATTTATCAATTTGAACAAGTCCTTTATGTGAAGCATTAAAAATCCCCCATTCTTCACTTATAATATCTAAAACATATGTTGTATCATACCGTGAAAGAATTACAGCTTGAGAATACATAACATAAAAAACATCTAATATTTGAGAATAACGAATACACAAATACCCATTACCATTACCAATAAGCTGTGGAATTATTTTACGTTTAAAAAATTGACCCATTAAAGTTTGAAAATCTTCAAAAACACCAGTTGTTGTTTTAAAAAATCCATGAATAGTTAAAATAATTACTTCAATGTCAGAAACTTTTGCAATTGACCAAGGATTTAACGGCACTTGTTTTGCTTGACCTGCAATATGCCGAAATGGATTTATGCTGTCAATATTTTCAGAGCGTAAAATTCCTTTTGTTGTAAAACTAATAAACCCTTTTGAAGTTCTTGCAATTCCTAAATAATCTAAATCTTGTTCAATGCTGCCAAGTAATGAAATACTTTGTGAACCTGCACCTGTTGATAAACTGGGGACATTATCTAAACCATCATCAATTGCTGACCACGTTGTAAGACCATCTGCCAACGTACATAAACGACCACCAGCTTCAGTTATAAAAAAGATATCTGAAATACCAATAGTTGTTGTTACATCTGTCCAAGTTTTTGTGCTTGCATCATATGTAAGCACACCCCAAGTACGATTAGCAAAATAATGAACTCCACCAACTAATGCATGTGTCCAAGGATAATTTAATCTTGGTCTAGCTAAATCTCCACTAATAAATGTATCAACAGGAGTTAATTGTTTTTCTAACCAATTGAATTGAGTAATTACTAAAAATGATTCTGCAACATCACGAGAAAAATAAAAAATAGTATCTTTAATTTTAAAATCTTGAATAAATTCAGAATTTATAAAACTATCTTGTGTGCAGGAAAAACCAAAAGCTGACACAGGCCCATCAATATCTACCATTACATTTTTTCCATCAAGTACAAAAGCTTGTCCAACTTTCTTGCGATCAATAGCTGGGATTAAACCTTTAATTTGTGGTATTGAAATAATAGCCATAATTTATGAAATATAAAATTTGTACTTAACAGGAAAACTATTTCCATCTAACAAAGTTATAGCAGCCGACAACGGCGCAGAGTATGCAAATAAAATTCCTGCTGTTCCAGAAATTATATCACAAAGAAATATTCGACTAAATGCAGTATCAAAATCTGCTGCGGCAGCATTCCAAGTTACGTCTTTTGATTCAACACGAGTTTCTTGATTAGCATCTGTAACAACAGTAGGCCAATCAGTACCGTTTCGAGTCAATAATTTTCGCGCATACCCACCAGCAGAACCCGGTTCAGTTGTAATATCAACAAGTGCATCGCTATGTGCAGGAGATTGATCACACAAACCAAGATAAAAATTATTTAATGTAACATTTTGAAAATCGTGTTTTAAAAGTGCTTCAGCTCCTACAGCAGTAATTGTATTTGGTAAAATAATTGTTTTACCAATTGATGTTATAAGTGTAAATTCTCCACGAATATTCATTTTAATACCTATATAATTAAAGCCCATTTAAATCATCAATTTGTTTTTGTTTTTCTGTTCGATCAACATCAAAATAAATTATGTTATCTGCAAGTGTTTTTATTAAATGTTCTAACAGCTGTTCCTTTTTTAAATTTGGAATCGGGCTGTTTTCAATAGAAACAACAATATCTTCAAGAAGTCCATCTACACCTGTACTTGTAATTCTTTCATACATATAAGATAATACACCTTTATTATTTTGTGGTGATGAATACTCTCCATAAGTAATTTCTTGAGTTACATTTATTGCAATTCGTTTAACTACAGCCATTTTTTATTTCCTCATTAAGCAAATAATCCAGAACCCGTAGTCGAATCTAATCCAGCCTCTAATTCATTTACGCGTACACGGATATTATCAGTTACAGTATCATTAGTAGCAATAGTTCCATCCAAAGCTGTAGCATCAGCGGCAGTTAAAACATTTGGTTGCACAATAGGTGTAGCACCCCAATGTGCAATTTTTTGAGTATTTACAGTAGCTAACTGACTTCCAATTGTTGCATCTGTAACAAAATCAAAGGTTGATAAATCTAAATCCATATCCAAGTCAAAATTACCAGAACCAACAAGATTTACTAATTCTGTATTCACACCACCAAAACGAAATGAAACATCTTTACCAACACCCATTACTTGGTCTGAACCAACACCATCACCTTTTAAAACAATACCTGCAACAGTTGTAGCAACTGTTTGCGGAAGTATTTCAACACCATTGGCTACAACTATTCCTGGCGCACCTTGATCTTCAATAAACATTCCATTTATTGAACCACCTGCACCATCTATTGTTGGTTCAAGTGCTAAAAAATGATTAAAAGTACCTAAAGTACCTGTACTTCCTGCAGACGTGCTAATAAATGAAACAAATCCATCACCACCAGCTAAATTTGTATTACTATCTTGATAAATTTCACTGCGAAATCCAAGTGGAATAGCAGAAGTGTGACCTGCTAATATATGCATTTCACCAAATATTCCAGTTGGAAGTGGAAATAATCCATTATCTATATTTACTTTTAATTTAATTATTGGACTAGGGATTCCAATTGGTAAACTTTGAGGTGCAAATTCAGAATTTATAAGTGTAGAAAATACAGGAAATGCAGTACCAAGAGCCATATTACCACGACCTGTCATTGTAAATCGTGAATTGTTATTTGTTTTTATACTAAATAAGTCACCACCGAGAATTTCTGTTGTTGTATCAAAAACAAAAGCATCTTGTGAAAAACTCGTTTGCCCGGATAAAAATTGCAGTGGATAATCACCACTATTAATTGCATTAGAAACATCCGCAAAAGTTTGTCCTGCTGTATAATTAAGTGTTCCATCTGCACGAATAAACTCCGTTTGATCTTGCATTATTCCAAAATTACGAGCTAAATACGTTTGTAAATCACTGTATTCATCTGGCGGAGTTAAATCAAGTTCTGCAATTGTTAGCATTTTATTTTCCTAATGATCGAGCATCGCCAACATAAACAAGTTGTTCGCCAACAATTAAATCTTTTTGCAATCCTTTGTATAACGCAAAAGATGCTTTACTTCTTTCATCACCAACAGATTTAAATATTTTTGTCAACGTACCTTCTACAATTAATTGATACCAATTAAACAATAACCAATTAGAAACTAATTCTTCACCAGCCGCTTTTGTTGTTGCATCAATATCAAAAGCGGCTGCATAAGACCAAGTTTCTAATTCATCATCAAAAATTGCAGGACGTTCTGCTGCTATTGCATAATATTTAAACCGTCTTGCATATTCAAAATAAGCAATTGGAATTGAAAATCCAACATTTTGACTTGTAAATATATAAGAACCACCTGACAAATATAGGTAATAAATAATATTTGTTGGACGAGTTCCTGGCGGCAAAAATTTGTAATAAATTGGCTCCCCTCTGCCATCAAATTCTGGAGATTGTGCTGCAAGAATTGATCGAAGTCTTACTGGACGTGACCAAATAAAAGGATCGGCATCCGTAACCAATAAATCTTCAATTAAATCTTGTTGAAAAAATGAACCATTTAAAACTTGACATTCTCTAATAGTTGAACGTACATATCCAACAATATCTAATAGCCTATCACGACGTTGCGAACGAGCTACAGCATCGTCAACTACAGCAGAGAATGTCGAAGTTTCTGCCACGATAAATTAAGCACTTTTTGTTGCGCCCAATTGTAAACTTAGTGCAATAGGTTTTTTCTTCTCAACTACTACAGGTTGAGTTTCTTTGTTAATTAACACAGATTCAGGCGCACCAATTATTGGGGCTGGTTTATCTCCTGCAACAGTCATAGTTAAATTGTGTTCTTCTTCAGCAACTTCTTGCACATTTTTAACAGCTTTTTCCAATAATTCTGCATCACGTTGTGCAACTTCCGTATTCTGCGCTTGTCGAACCATATCAGTTGTCAATTGTCCACGAACTGCACCAGTTCGATTTAATCGCGCTTGATGATCACGAGCCATTTTCTCTGCGGCTGCAATATCAATTTTTTTCACAAAACGTGAAATAGAAGAATTTGTTTGCAATTGTTTATCCAACACTTTGGCAATTTCATCATCATCGGTTTTATATTGTCCATTTACAAATTTGATGGCAACATCCTTATCACCATCATTCAAATGTAAACGAAAACGAAAACTTAATACATTGCCAGATGAATATAAATGTTTTTCCATCTGAAAATTTCCTCAGTTTGTTTTCAAATTAAAAAATTACGCTGTTGGAGCAGCTGCAATTGCAGCTAACAACGCATCAATTTCTGCAACCAATTTTACAGCATCACCACGATTCATCTTATCAAACTCAGGATGTGGCATAGGTGATTCATTGGAAGTAACTCCTTCTGAAAATGTATCAGGAATTAGTGTTTTTAAAGACGTTCCTAAAACAACAATTTCTGCTGCTGCGGTTGAATTAACAACTCCTGTTACATCTGCATAAGTGCCAAATGGCCCTTCATCAATAGGTGGCATTTCTTTACCTCTTTTATAGTTAAAAAATTAAAATTACAATCAAATTAAAACACCGGTTACAAATTAACCTGCAACAGCTGTATCAATACCTGTAAAATAACCAGCAGTAGCTTCGCCTTTGTATTCCATTGACATTTCAGTTGTTAAAACACCAAAATCTGCGTCAACACCAGCTCGCGTACCCTTTTTGTCATTTGTATCTTCAAACGTTCTACGCAAATACCGTGTTCGCATTGCGCCAGGATGAAGCACTAACATATCTTTTGTCCATAATGGTGATTCATTAAACAAAGGATGTGTCAACAAAGTTACAGCACCGTATGGAGTAATCCATTCAATAATTTTCATCCCAAAATCCGTTTGTCCGGGTTTCAAATTAATGGTTGTCTGGTTTCCTGATATTTGTGCAATATCATTAATCACAGACAATACTGTGTTGCCACAAAATGCAACACGTTCGTTTGGTTTTCCTTTAATATTGCGTTCAAAAATGCCTTGCAAAAATGAATCAATATCAGAACGACTTGTATCTGTCATTTGTGCTCGCACATTAGTTGCCAACTGACTTGTAATTCCATCCATTGTTCGGAATGGTTTACCGTTTTGAATACCAATTGCTTTTTTACCGAAAATTATTGCTCTTTCAATATCTTCAGCATGCAAACCACCTGCATCAGCTTTGTTTTTCGCAACTAAATTACCTGTATGATACTCAACTGCACGAGTTGTTCCAGTTACATCCCAAGCATTACGGAAAATTTGCATATAATTGAAACGTGGGAAACCCAAATTTGCAATTGCAGTTGGCTTCGCTGAACCTTCTTCCGCAGCTGTTGAAATCCGTTGTATTGGAACAGGTGTACTTGAACCATCAATAGTCGTATTCGTTGTACCTGCAAAACCACGAGTAACTACAGCTGATGAACCTGCAATAGAATCAACAAACACATATTCACCCGTTGCTTCAACAAGAAATACAATACCAACAACAACTTGCGATGCATCATCAATTGTCCATGCTGTACCCGTTCCCGCATTGTTTGTAATATTAACACGACCAGATAAATGATTTTCTTCAAACCATGTAATAATTGTGTCCCCAGCCTCTGCGCTATTCATCCCAGCGGTTAACGCAAATAAAGGTGCAGAACCTGTTGGCATTGTCATTAAAATACCGCTGGCAAAATCACCTTTGCGTGAACTTGGAATGTTTTGGTCAGACGCAAAAACGCCTTTAACTGCCATTATTTTACACCCCTATAAAGTTGTTATTTAAAATTATGATGATTGTTTATTTCCAGCGGTCATAAAATCAACCCAATCTGGTTCATCATCATCGTTATTTTCACCAGCATTTGTAACATCTCCACCAAAACCACTTGCTGATGGTCGTGAATTTGGTGGTTTTGGGTTTAGTTTTGAAACTTCACCCGACAAACTGTCATAATACTTCTTAACTGCGACAATTGCAGTTTTTTGTGTTGCTCCCTTTTTCTGCAACGCTTGTGTTAAAATAGCTTTTGCAACTGGTGCATGCATTGCGTTTTTAGTAAATGGCATTGCTGTATTCATAGCATCAATAATTTTGCTTGTTTCTACATTCCCTGCTTGTTCTTCACGCATTGTTTTTGTTGAAGCGTCTAAACGTTTCTGAATGACTGTATTAGAATCAATCATTGACTGTCTGTAAGCATTCGCACCAACTTGTTGTAACATTTTTGTAAATGCTTCAGAATCATTGTTTGTAATTGCAGTCATTCCAGCATTAACATCAACTCCATCTAAAAAATCCATTCCTGCAACATGTTCATCAAAACTGTTTGTTTTGTCTCCTTCATTACTTGGTTGCTGCACAGTTTGTGTTTTTTGGTTGACAGCAGAATCAAGTTCAGGTTCTTCATTTAACCAGAAAGTATCATCAACTGTCAAGTTATCATCAACGTTATTTCCCTTACCATCGTTGCCATCTCCATTTCCACCACCTGCACCATTATCATCGTCACCTTCACAGTTTAAATGAAATTTTAAAAACTGATTTCTTTTACATTGTCGAATCATGATTTGCCTCATCGGTTTGTTTTGTTAAATTAATTACAAATTCGCTAAATTCTTTAACGAACTCTTTTCGTGCATCAAGTGCAATATAATTACGCTTAAATTCATTTTCAGCTACAGAAATATCTAATTCAGATTGTTGTTTTTCATAATCTGAATGCAACAAATCTAAAACCAATTTAAAACTGGGTGTTGGTAATGTGTGTCGTAAAACATCTAAATGACTAGAATCTAACTGCTGTACTACGTGTGCAATATCACTCATTATGTTGTTCTTGCGGTTTGTTGTTCTTGTGCTTGTGCAGTTAATGCAGATTGTAACAATTCAAATGCCTGTTGTTTTTGTTCAGGAGTTAACTTATCAAATTCATTGTCAAATTTAAATTGTGCAAAACTTGTATGATCGCCAATTAATGTTGTAATATAGTTTACAATTTCTGCAACATCGAATGTTTGAGCTGCTTGTGGATTTTGGATTAAAACATTTAACACATCTTTCATTGTTTCAATTAAAATCAATTTATCCATGCCGCGTAAACTATCAGAAATTGCAAATTCAAATTTTGCATCACGTAATTCACTTGGGTCAATTTCAGCTACATCACCTTCTGGAGTTATAATTTCAATTGCTTGTTGAAATTGAAGTATATTATACATTTGAAGTTTTCGTCCAACTGAAAATGCTTGTGAATCAATTAATTTTGCAATTTTTAAATTTCGTCTATTTGCACCTTGCACAGTTGCAGCAGCTTGATATTGTGTAGCACGTTCTAAACCAGCAACTTGTTTTAAAATATCAGTGGGTAAAATTTTCTGCATCAAAACATCCATATTTTGAATATCTGTTAATGTATTACTCGTATCTGGAACATCACTAAATTGAGCAAGTAATTTACGCACATCTAAATCAGGTGGCCCAGTAAACGGGACTTTTCCACCCAAAACATCTGCGTCTTTTAATTGGGGTAATATTCGTTCATTATAAATTGTCAAATTATACAAAGCTTTTCTAGAAGCTCGTTGATGAATATTCATTTGAAATGATGCAAATCTTTGATAAGGTAACAACATTTCCCCATAAGAAGTTGAATTTAAACCATCATCCCAAGGTTCAATTGCAATAAATGGAAGATACCCGTGTGCATTTGTCATTAATTCAGCTGAAACAACTACATGATTATCAGCCAAAACAATTCGCCAAATTTGGTATTTGTCTGATTGATTTAAATTTAAACGTTTACTTGGTAACCAAATATAAATCGTTACAAATTCCAACGCCCTCATTAATTCAGTTGATTGAGTTCCAGAAAGAAATGCAAACCAATCAATTTTACGATTATCGTCTGTATGTGCATTATCACCATGTAAAATTGGATGTTTTTCAAAATATGTAGTTTCAAATTGTCCACTTCCTGAAACATTATTACCCTCAGAATCAAATAACGCTGAAAGATTAAAAATTTCCCCTCGTTCTGCCATTCTACGAGATTGAAAAATTGTAATAGCTTCAACAATGGCAAAAAATTCACCTCGTTTATGCAATTCAGTTGGTGGAACAGAAGGATCAAGCAATGTGTTATAAATATCCAAACGTTCCATTTTATTTCCTTGCATTACAAGTTGATCGTCTTGTATGTTTAACAACCCAGCATCATCATTACCAACAATTGTTCCTTTTTCTTCTTCCCATTCAATTAACCACATTCCTTGATTGTATTTTAAACCATCATATGCACCTTTTGCAAAATGTTGAAAATGTTTAAAATACGCAGAATGTTGATTCATCAACGCAGAAAATCCTTTTGCTGTTTCTTGTTTATCTTTTGTTGTAACTGCATTATATGGTCCTTCCTCTGGAAAGAATACAGTAGTAAAAAATGTTACAGCTTCATCCATTTGTGTTGCAGTTAAAGGTAAATTAACATCATAAACTTTAGGCCCATAACCTTTATCATTATCCAACTTTCTCAATTTGTCATCTGCATCAAGAACCATATAACCCGCAACTTCACGATCAATAGATTTATATCGCTCTATTTCTTGTTGAACTTTTGCAAAAGTTAAACGTGCTTTTAAATATTTAACTAATTGAGTATGTTGTTTTTTATCTAACTTCAAATTTTCATTTAATTTAAAAGTTTTTGTTTCTTTTGAATTTACTATTTTTAATTGCGTAGTCATTTAATTTCTCGCTATTTGATACACAGATTGATAATTCATTGGCTTATCTTCATCTTGATGCTGTGACATAATTTCACCACCATGATTGCGTATCATATACGGCCCATGTGCAGCAGAATCAATTGCATCATCATTATTATTCTTTTTTGTAGGATTGAATTCCAACAGTTGTTGTGTATGCATAAAATCCCCTTCTGTAAGAGCGTATTCTCCGCTCTTTAACATACCAGCCCACGGTGATAATCTTTCAACTTTTCTGTTGGCAGCAGGACAAGGAAAAAATGTAAATCCTTCTATATTATGCATCAAACATAAATGAGGATAAACACTTTGCAAACTTGCTTGATATGCAACACTTTCAATTCCTACAATATAAAATCCCCATTCTTCTCCAATTTTAATAATTTCATGAAATAATGCAATAGGATCAATTCCAATCCAAGCACGTGCATCAACTATTTGCCACCACGTTTCTTCAACCCAACAATGTACAGTAACAACCGTTTTATGTGCCCAAGTTTTTTCACTAATTGCTAAATCAACTGTTAAAAATCCAATTGTATAATCACGTGGATTAACTACTGGTTTATATGTGATTTCATCTGCCTCAATTAAACCATTTCCACAAGCCATTGGCAAATTCATCATTTCAGCAAACCAAACGTCAGCCATGCCTGCTTCTTGATATTCAATATAATCTTGTCGTAATTTTTCTACACTCCAAGCATCTGGCCACAAAGCTTTTCCATCTTGTAACAAACAACCATAACGACGACTATGCCAAAAATCAGAATTACAATTTTCATACAGCATTGACTGTAATGAGATCATATTGCCAAGCCAAATTATTTTATTATGAAATTTATCAAGACACTTTCTAAATGGCCCATACATCCATTTTTTCATCTTCATAAACAATTCAGGTGTAGCAATGTTGTCATTATCTTCTAAATCATCTACAATTGCAAGTTGTGGACGTTGGTTGTCAACATTAATTCCACGCACTTGTTGCCCAGCTCCTAAAGCTCGTAAAATACAAATCTTTTTACCCAATGAATCAGGTAAACGAAATTTATATAAACCTTTTCCATCTTGTTCAATTAACCATTCACAATGTCCAAAAACAACAATAAAATTTTCACATTTTAAAAATGCTACAATATCATTAGTTGCTGGAATAGCAATACCACTTGTATTAGACAAATAAATAATAAACCGATAATCTGAAAATAAAAAATAATAAACACAAGCTAATTTTGCCAATGTAGTTTTTGCATGATCTCGTGGAATAGCACAACAAAACCGTACAATTTCTAAAACAATCATTAATTGAAAAATATCTTTATGAAATTCTGGTACAGGAAATGTTAATTCATCTTGTAAAAAGAATTGAATAAAAAATTCCCCATCATATTGTAATGCTGTTTTGCAATCGGATGCCGATAATTGTGTCGGCGCTGTCATATATAATTATCCTACAATTGTTGCAGGAATTAACCTATCAACATCTTCTTCAATTTTCATTGCCAACGCCTTTTTAGCCGATCCTAACATTTTACCCACAGATGATGGAGGCAAAAAATTATCGTCTTTTTTAAGAATTTTTTCAACAGGTATTTGTTGTGGGATATTAAAATTCTGTTGCAATTTCTGTGAAAAATCTCCGTTCAAATGAATAATAACTTGTGCATTTGGAACAGGAGTAATTGGATTATTTTGATGCATACCGCGTCTTTGTGCTTTGTTTGCTAACATTGCAGCTTTCATTGCATAATCAGCATCAACATAGTCTTTAGTTACTTCATTTAAAATTATATTTAATGCCTTGTTTTCAACCATATCCCAACCGTCATTTAATGTATCATAACGATCAATTATTTCTTCATTTGCAATTGCCAAACCATCTTTAAAAAGTTCATTATCACGAATTTTTCTCAACATCGCTAAATCAAATCCACAAACTCGACAAATATCTTCCGCCGAAACTTTCTTAATTTCTAACTTAACTACACGCTCTATAAGCGTTTCCAATTTTTCTTCGTTCGTCATGCCCGCCACCAATGACCTAAAAGTCCCCTAATTTCAATTCAAATTATACCATATTGCAACTCATTTGTCAAGCCATTATTTTTGTTATGTTTTTGTGATGAATTCTGAAATTTTTAATTTTTTGCAAATTGTGAGAGTAAGACTTTTTATAAGGCGGTGCGGCCTAAAAAATATGGGGGACACATCCCCCATTCATTGTTTGACTAATATTAATGCAACACTTTGTCAATAATTATTTGCTCCATGTGGTAAAGTTCTAACATATTAAAACTGCAATCTTGAACGGCTTGTAATGCAGGCTCATTTTGATGGCGCATGAAATATTCACGCATATCATTAATTTCAATTGATGAAAATGACATACGCTTATTGTCAGCTATTGATTTAATGAATACACAACATGCGTTGATGAAACATTCAACTGCTGGATTCTTATTCATAATTAATGCTCCAATATTTGCATGCCTTTACAAACATATCAACATCAAACATACAGTTATCATCAGTAAATAACTGTATCAATTCAAATTGCAAAGCTGATTCAAAAGTATAAGCATTAGACCGGGCTCTTTCTTTTGCTGCTTTAATAACTTTGGCAATCGCCTCATAATGTCGTTTTCTAAATAACATCGATTTATCCTCTTTTTTAATTGATTAAACTTACAACTACATTATAGACCCATTTGCAACATTTGTCAACAAGAATAAAAAAGGGCGGTAATTAAACCGCCCTCAATTGCTGTAATTACAATCAGGTCAATTAAATTATTGCAGTTTGACCTTGTGCTGATGCACCTTGTGGTTGTACTTGTATAACTTCTTCTTCATCATCAAAAGATAGATCAGACAGATCAACATCATCATCCATTATTTCAATGCTATCCCTTGTTTCCTTCCATTCAGTTAAAATACCGACTGCAATTTTTTCCTCCGTTGCGGTTGCAATCATGTTATCAAGAATAAGTTGCCATTTGTCCTGACCAATCTTCGGAAACTGTTGTTCAGCAAATGCAGCATTTTGCAATGTCTGACGCAGTATACCTTCGGTCATAAATTTCAACCCTTTCTTTTTAAGTACCTTAACATATACTGGTGCAAGCTGTCTAAATGCTAACAACACACCTTCTACTCTGTTGCTGGTTAGAAAATCCTCAACTGTAAACGGAACACTTGCACTAACTGTGCCAGCATCGCCGCGTGGTCGCACAGCATTTGCCAGTTTGTTAATCATGCTGTTAATTACTGTATCAACAACATACTGCTGGCCGAGTTGATGTGCTTGAACGGTTTCAATATCAGGAATAGCAGCAATTGCTATACCATTAACAATGTTTCCACGTTCATCGGTACGTTTTGTGATTGGAATAATTGCAATTCCATATCCTGCAACAAATTCCTTTGTAGGATCAAAATTAAAACGAACAGCAATTCCTTGTGCTGATGCATTTTCAGTTATTGCACCAATTAACGATTGTGCTTCAGTTAATTTTAATGATGGAAAATAGGAACGTTTCACCGCATCAAAATCAAACGGTTTTTCCGTTTTGTCGGCTTGTTGTAAATTATCCATTGATTTTACCTCATTTGGATAGATTGCTGGGGAAATTCCCAGTGAGATAATTGTGACAGAATTTGAGATAAAAGTCAAGTGATTTTTAAGAATAATTGTAGATTATTCTTGTGTGCTTTCGTTGGCAACAAAGGAGAAAATATCATAACAATTTCATAACATTGGATTATCGGGTGGAGATACGGGAATCATAATCATGTTGGGTTGTGTTATGATATTGTTATGTTATTTTGTGGATTGTTGGCAATGGTAATGTTTTGGTTGTTTATGGTGGGGTTGCAGTTTGATTATGATTTTTATTTTTATAAGGGAGGTATATAGTAGTGTTATATAGAGAGCATGTCTATACAGTCAACGCAGTTTGAAAGATGATTATTTCATAACAATAAAGTAACAGAGGAGAGTATGATTATGATTCCGGTAATGGATGGCTGGTGCTGGGAGTTATTGAAATGATATTTTGTTGTTTGTTGGCAACAAGAGCACAACTTTGTGCATATCGTTCATATAAAGGATTTTTATTGGCTAAAAGATTTTATTGTACCGATTAATTGAATGCCTATTGATTGATTGATGACAATGCACCCGATTTTTTATGTTACCATGTGGTAAGAAAGTAACAATTGCCAACATGACAAAAAAAAGATTTTTGTAGTAAAAAAGTTTCATGCAAGATAACATTGTTATACATATGATTATTGAAAGAAAAATTAAACTGTTGCCATCACAAAATAATGCTTGACAATGATTTAACTTTATGTTAGTATATAAAAGTTGACAATTGATTATGAGATTTAGCATTGCCAACAAGAATATAAAACTGTAATTAAACCCAATATGAGGTACAATACAATGTCAGAAAAATATAAATTCATGTTTGTTGTTGATAATAAATTTTTTAATACACTTGAAGAAGTAGCAAAACATTTAAACACACCCATTGAAAATTTAGTTTTTGACAATGAATCAAAAACATTTATTTTGTTCACTTTATTTGATAATTTGTTTAATATAGTCAGACGAGTAGTTATCTGTAAGATTTTATTGTAACAAACAGATTTAACAATAATGTAATTAAACCCATTGCGAGGTAAAATACAGATGACTTATCCTAAATTTTCTTTTAATGAATATCCAAAAGAACTAAATATATTACCATTATATGATATAACAAAACCGATTCATGGAGTTGAAATTCAAATAATTGATAACATTCTTTGGATTCATGTTGACGGACAAATTGTTTTAAGAATTTGTCAAATTCCTAAATTAATAAAACATATAAAAGAAGAAAATACAAATTAATAAGAATGCAATTAAACCCGTTTTACGAGGTACAATGCCAATGAGTGATAACAATAACAATGCCCCCGTGGTAAGAAAGTCTCAACCACAACCACAACAAGATTTTAATCCTGCACCCAATTTACAACTTGCAGACATTACAGTATTAGATGATGAATTAAATGGCTACCGTCAAATGTATTGCGAACACAGCGGTAAACCTTGTGGCAAAGTTGATGCACAACAAGTTGAGGATTTAGTTACAATTCATGGACGCCATACTGCAATTGAATTATTGAAATTAAACCAAAGACAAGTTAGTCTAGAATGGATTTGGTTGAATAGTGAAGGATTAGATTCACTAGCATTTCACCGACCACGAGAATATTTTGTTTATGCTGCCAGTAAATTGTTGCAAGATTTAACCCTGCATAATGAGTTGATGCGATTACATGAAGCCGCACAAGCATGGAACAAATTGCAACAAATTCCAGAAACCGTTTTACATCCAATTAATGAATTAGTCCGACGTTTGTTATCCAGATACAAACAACAATCATTAGTTAAAAAACTCCGAAAGATTAAATACAAACGTATTGATTTAATTGCCACATCTGTGCAAACGTTGGGACTTTTTCAAGCTGAATTGCAAGCAGTTTTAAACAGCATTGTTGAGAAAGAAAAAGCAACTGAACGATATGAAAAAGGATTATCAGCATTTCGTATGCAAAAAATGATACAAGGATTATCAGAATTAGAAATCAGTGTAGGAAAAGAATTAAATGATTTTGAATTAATTGATGATAAATCAATTTCACGTACTGAAATGACGGTAGGTCAAAAATACCGCACCCTTGAAAAGAAACAAAAATACAGTTCTAAAACGATTAAAAGTGTTGGATTAGTGCAATTGAAATTTGGAGGTAATGATAATGTTTAAGAAAAATCATTTTGTTAAATTAAGTAAACTAATTCACATTGAAACAATGCAAGAACAAAATTGCATTGTAACATTAAATAATATGGTCGATGATATGTGCGCGATTTTTGTACATGATAATCCTGCATTTGATGAACAATTATTTAGAAAAATTTGTGGTAAGAAAATTAACCAAACATGCATTATTAATCAACAATATGAGGCAAAACAAAATGCAAATTAAAGCAATGGTTACATATACTGTTGGAGGTTGTTTAGAGTTGGATGTTGACAATTCATTGACAAAAAGTCAAATTGAGTCAATTGTTTTTGCAATGCTTGAAAGTTCAGGTTGTCCAGAAGATGATGGAAACTTTGAAACTGCACACAGGGAAATTGATGTAGCTGTGGAGATTTTAAAATGAAATACTACGCACAATTTAAAAAGCGAAATTTAAATGGTGATTTACAAGATGCCCTTGGAAGTGATAGCGTATTCATTTTAGATGGTAGATTAAATCTTACACACATGCAAAATGATATTGCTACACAATTATATCGTTTACGCAGGGTACAACAATTTGATGGTTTTACAATTATCAAAGCGACCAATTTTTCAATCCACGGTAAGCTTATTTATTCGGAGGTACTTAACTAATGAAATTAAATATCGGAACACAAATTAAAGGCACGATTAAAAAAGAAACTGGTAAACCAGATAAATTAATTGCCATTGAAGAACTTGTTGAAAAAACAGGTTTGGAAACAGATGTAGATTTCAGCCAACCTACACCAGTTTTACAAAATGTTGGCAATTCACAGCAACCTACAACTAATTTAAAAACTAGTTGTTTCACTGATAAAAATCCTTTACAAGAAGGAGTTAAAATTCATAAAGCAATTGAAGAAACTGATGAAATGCTAAAAGTTGTTGGTTTTGATCTTGCACCCGATAAAGATAAAACTGTAACACACGCATTTGAGTCTCGTTTTTCAATTCTCAAATTCAATCCTGATTTGCCAACCGTAAATCAAATGGAAATTCCTTCGTGGGCATTGCATGTTGACTGTCCTAAATGTATGCATCAATTGACAGATCATATCATAGACCCGCAACATTCAATTGTTTGTTGTGAAAAATGCGGTTGCGAATTTAATGTAGCACGAAATTGTGCATTGGTGATAAAATAATGACTGACTTATATGGTGTAAAAACTGAAGTTAATGAAATTGAAAAAGCAATTGTAAAATTATGTAGAAAAGAAAATCGTCTACATGCTGCACAATTTTTTGACTATAAAAAACATGCCAATCAAGTATCAATAGACCACTGGCATACAAATAATCGTCCACATTTATTAATTTGTTTGTGGGATAAAAAACAAATTAATAAGCTGCCATTTACACTTTCAATTTATCTTGATATTGGACATGGGTATTTATTTGTTGTTAACAATAAAACACTTGAAGTATTATGGGGAAAAAATTGTATTAATATTTATAGCGCAACTGGTGCATTAAAAGGTGTTGTTTATGACCGACATTATTTTGGGACAAAAACTGAAATTTGCATGCAAATTTGTTGATGAAACAACCACGTATCGAATCAATTGTTGAGCGAACATGTGATATTATAACAGGGATGTTTTTAGCTTGGGTAACTTATGAGTATTTTATATTGCCGAATGTTCATAAGCTAACAAGTTTGCAAGTTGTGTCTATTTTTACAGTCATATCATTTGTACGTAGTTATTATTGGCGCAGATTTTTTAATGCAGAATTACACAAAGTTATACATCAAACAATTACAAATATTTTACGGAGTATAAAATGACACCTTTAGAACATCATTTAACACAATATACCAATAATCATGGACAAACATTTTGTACATTGTATAAAACTTTACACGGTATAGAATGTAATTTTGTACACAATTCAGATATTCAAACAGTTAGTCCAGTTTTTTCTGCGTATGGGTATTTAGATATGGCATTAATGCAAATGCTATATATGCCACATTTAGATACAGAACATGAAAACATTGAATTTTTGCGTGCATTATTAACCTATAATGAAATGAATTTTAAATACCTGGTTATGGATTTTTTAAATGAAGTAGCATTAGCTGAAATTGAAAAAGAAACAGCTACGGAGAATTAAACATGCCTGAATTTACATCAAATGAATACATTGAAAAAATTAAAAAAGCATATAATTTTTATGTACAATCACCTGACGGACAATATAATTTGTTTGTTGCTGAATTATTAAAACAAGAATATTTTGTTCTCACCGGTAAGGATTTAGAAAAATGAAATTAATCTTCAATAAACAAACAATTGCAAAACAAGAAAAAAAACCGTTAATTCAACCAAAACGTGATATATTATTTGGCACAGGAATTACTCAAAAAGTTGCAAAACAATCTGAAAATCTTGTAGAAAAAATCAATGAAGAATCTAGTTCACAATTAGATTCCTCACAAGTTAAAGAAACAACAACCACATTTAAAGTTGGTGAACTTCCATCGACTTTAATGGCATCTGACTTAATTCTTGATGAATGGCAAACAGCTGCATTACAAGGTTTACGCAAACAACAATATGGTTGTTTAATTGGTGCTGCTGGTACAGGTAAAACTACAACATTAAAAGCCTTGATTGCAGAAGTTGAATCAGCAGTTCCCACTGTAGATATTAGAAAATACATTGGATTAGATGAAGAAAAAACTCCCCCACGAATAAATGTGGCCGTTTGTTTTTGTTCATTTACTGGTCGTGCAGTTCAACAAATGAAACGCGCATTGCCGAAAAAATATCATGATCTTGCCAACACAATTCATTTAACACTTGGTTACAAACCTACAATAGAAGAACGTTATGATGAAAAAACCGGCGAAACTAAAGAAGTGCGAATTTTTCGCCCGACTTTTACAGAATACAACCAATTGCCTTATAAAGTTTGTGTAATTGATGAAGGTGGTACAGTACCAATTTATTTATGGAATGAATTGTTTGCTGCATTACCTTCTGACTGCCGAATTTTTCTCATTGGCGATTTGAATCAATTACCGCCTGTACAAGGTCGTAGTGTTTTGGGTTTTGCAATGCTTAAATGGCCAACATTTACATTAGAACATTTACATAGACAAGCAGAAGGCGATCCAATTGCAGAAAACGCACATCGTGTTTTACAAGGTAAAAAACCATTAACGCATAAATCAAATAAATTTATTGTTAAAAAAATTAACGACGGTTCATTAGGTGCAAGAAAAGAAACATTGATGATTATTCAACACTTGCATAAACAAGGCATTTTTGATCCATTACGTGATGCATTAATTGTGCCACAAAATAAATCAGCAATTGGTCAACTTGAATTAAATCAACAATTGGTCAATTATTTTAATCCACCACGTAAAGATACAGAAGGTGAATTATTAAACCCGCGTGTAATCATAACCGCAGGTTACGCACATGTCATATTTGCAACTGGTGACAAAGTTATGATTTTATCCAATGACAATCGCTTAGGTTTAACTAATGGCATGATTGGCGTTGTAATTAGTATCATACCAAATGCTAATTTTCGTGGTGAATCAATTGCTTCAGATATAAAAATGGATTCTGCTGAATTAGATTTAACTGACTTGGCTGCTGAATTAGACATAGAAGTAATAGAAGAAGATGGAGAATCAGAAAGTGAACGAGCTGCTAGTCACATTACAACAATTAAGTTTCAAAATGTTGATAAAGAAGTTGTATTTGAAACTGCGGGTGAATACAAAAAAATCACTCATGCTTACGCATTTACATGTCATAAAGCACAAGGTGGAGAGTATCCTAATGTTGTAATTCTTGCACACTCATCTAATTTAACAATGTTATCACGCGAATGGTTGTATACCGCGATTACCCGTGCGCAAGAACGGGTAATTTTATTATGCAATCATCGTGGATTAACACATGCGGTAAATAATCAAAAAATTAAAGGCAAAACAATTGCTGAAAAAGCTGCTGCATTTTTAGCACTACAAGGAAAAGAAGATACAATATTGCCGAATTTACCAGAACCAAAAGAATTAATGTTTCTTGAATTAAACAAAGAGGTGCAACAGTGAGAATGTTTCGTCGATTTTTAGCTTTATTTGCAGCTATGTTTTTAAGTTATTTAACTACATTTAGTTTACTTGCATTAAACTGGATTTTAGAATCATGGATACCAGGAGTGATATTACTTTTTATTTGTATTTATTATTTGTTTTTAGACATAATATTTAATGAGGATTAAATCAAATGGCATACTCAAAAAAAGAACGTGCAATCAAAGCATTAAATGCTTGTATTAGACATTGGGAAAGAATGGCGCAAGGAAAGCGTAGAAAAATGCGCACACTTATTGGAACTCAAATATTAGAAACTATTGGAAGTCAACATTGTGAATGTTGTCGTGTTTATGATAGTATTTGTAATCAATGTCCTGTAGGTCAATTTAATCATTCACGCGGTTCTACATTTGGTTGCGGCATAGAATATACAACTGCTGAAGCAGCATACCAGAAAAAAGGATTGAATAGTAAAATGTTCAAAAATGCAGCAAACTTAGAAGTCATACATTTACAACGTGTTTTAAATTACACTTGTGCAATATGAATTAACTGCAATTTATTGTACAAATTGTCAAATTGCAATTGGTTATTCATGGCATGAATTAAACCAACCAAATCATTGTCTTTGTACCCAGTGTATTGATAGTATTGCATACATATCTGACGGATTGAATTTACATGACGGTTTAACAATTCAAGATAGATTGTATGCAAATGACAAACAAAAATTCAATGCTGGATATTTCATTAATACAATTTCATCCTACAAAGATAAATTGCGTGATGCAATGAACGCCAAAGCTATTCGTGCAATTGATGCAAAAAGAAATAAAACTTGTTAGTTTCATGTTATTTTACTTGACAGTTTATTCAAAATATGCTATACTTGAATCACACATTCCGCATTTAAAATAATAAAAATTAATCAACGAAATTATTATGTCGAAAAAAACTAAGTCGCAAGCAAAATTACGAATGATTGATTTAGTTAAAACAACTAAAGACAACGATTTTTATATGTTTGCAATTGAAGGAGATTTTGCAAACGCAGAAGCATTTGTGCATAGAATGCGTGTCGAACTTTCAAGAATGCGTGCACAAGTTAAAATACGTGGATTTGTGCCGCGGCCTTTTAAAATTATGTTAATTGAATTGTTAGAAGATGAATCAAAAGAAACAAGAAAAACCAAAATTAGATTACAACGTGTACCGGAAGGTGGTACACGAGTTTCTGAAGATATTGATAACATCTTCTCTGAAATTGCTGGCGGAGAAATAATACAATGAGTTTAATTCCAACAAAAGAAACACCACAACCGACAACATTAGAAGAAAAAACTAAAGGATTTAAATTCAATATACCAATAGGCCAAAAAAATGAGCCAAATAAAACAGAAATTAAAAACCCTTCTATTATCCCAGCAACAAATTCATCAGATGAACCAAAAATTCAAACCATACAATCCGAAGAAAAAACTACCAACGGATTACTTTCTTCACCTGCAATCAAACAAGAAACTAACATTTCTGAATTGTCTGATGAAAAATATGTGTTGGTTGCTGATGCGATTCCTGAAATTTCTGATGCGTCTATTGAACGGTTTAAGAAACATTTAACACAATTGCAAGATGCAGTTATAACAAACAACACAAACAATTTACAAACATTGATGAAAGACACGTTGGAATATCTTTCTGAAAATCCTGAATTAAACAAATATATTGCTGTTGAAGATAGAGCAATTTTTGTAGCTGCGTGTCGTTTGAGTGCTGGAATCACGGTAAAAGCGAAGAAAGAACGCGTGGGCAAGAAGAAGGTTATTGATGCTGATGTTGATGGTTTGTTGGGTCAGTTGGCAGAAATTGATTTAAAATTGTAATGAAAGGTCATTCTTATTTACATCGTTGGGGTTTTTCTTTTCGTGAAGGTGCAACACCTTTTAACTTTCATATGAGTTGGGGAAAGTGGTATATTTTTATTTATGTGTTTATTGCTGGTAAACGAATTTTTGGAAGATTAGGTTTATAATGGCTACTCGTTCATATATTCGTTTAATGAGAAAAAGACACTTAAACGCAGTAGCGTTTCTTGTTCATTACTGTGGCCTCAGTTTAAAAACTGCTGAAGCTTTATTAACCAGAATAATAGATTTGCAATGGGCAAAATAAAATGAGTTTCCCCTTCCTCAAAACTCTTGAAATTTCACACAGCTCTCGTTGTGCGTTTCGTTCATGTCCCCGTAAATTTGAGTTTCGTAAAATCTACAACAATTCGCGGCGTTCAGAAGGGTTGGCAACTGGTGCTGGTAAAGCTATGCATGCAGGTGTTCAAGAGTATTTAACAAATTATGATGAAGAAGCTGCAATTTGGGCGATGATGCGAGAGTACCCAATCAAATATCAAAAGTCATTTGCAGCAGAGCGTTCAATTGATGCAAGTTATATATCGTTGATGCATGCAATTCATTGGGAGAAATTACAAGAATTTGAATTGGCA
>SDBU01001772.1_pt1 | contig 29952 bp, 23 predicted proteins | sample 2277071 | NCBI WGS metagenome assembly SDBU01 (sample SAMN10397929, study PRJNA504765) | marine sediment metagenome | isolation source: marine sediment core GS08_GC12, 126 cmbsf | place: Arctic Ocean: Gakkel Ridge, Loki's castle | collected 2008 | reverse complement strand
TGATAGCTGATCGTCTGCGGCACTTCCGCCTGGGTCAGTGTGACCAGACAGAGGAGAGCCGCCCCGAGTACCAGTAGCATTACCCTGGTGTTGATCATAGGACTCCTCGCCAAGCAATGAGTTAGTTGGGTTGTAGTAATCTGTTACAGCAAGGCGTCAGTATATCCGCCCCGCGTTACATTTAGCACCATGATAGCCAATAACGCCTTTATTGTCAAGACATTTGGCGGCTATCGGGTGTCAGGCCGGATATCACAATCTTCGCCCCGCCGAGGTCGGCGTCTTCGATACGCACCTCTCCGCCGAGTTCGGAGATGATCTTGTACACCGTCGGCAAACCGAGACCGGTGCCGGCCTCTTTGGTGGTAAAGTATGGTGTGAAAACTTTCTCGCGCAGGTCGTGTCTGATTCCGGGACCACTGTCGGAAAACGTTATCTCGATAGTATCGTCACGGCGTTTCGCCGTAATGGCGATCTGTCCCGGTTGTCCGTCCAGCGCCTCCTTGGCATTGTTAAACAGGTTGACAAAAACTTGACGGAGGGCGTCCGGGTCGGCCTCTATCTGCACTGCCGGTTCGACATCCACCATGATGGTTATTCTCAGCTTTTCCGCCTCCGGTCGGAAGAACTCGACGCTGTGCCCGATCAGATCACTCAGATCGATCGTGCCCCGTCGCTTACTGTTTTCGCGAGCCATCGCCAGGAAACGGCTGATGATATCGTTAAGGCGTTTCGTCTCGGCTTTGATCTGGCCGGTGAAGGAGCGATACTCTTCGGCGTTTTCAGCAGGAGCAAACTCAGCACTCAGCCGTTGAGCGGCAATGGAGATAGTGTTTAAGGGGTTGCGGATTTCATGCGCCACCCCGGCGGCCAGGTGACCCATTTCAGACAACCGTTCCCGCCGGGCCGACTGCCGCTCAAACTCCTTGAGACGAGTAATATCGTAGACCACGATCACCACCCCGCCCGGCTCGGCTTTCAAACGCGAACTCGCCACCAGCAAATCTCTGGCGTCACCGGCCACGGTGACTGAAACTTCCATATCCGACACGGACTCATTGGCATCGGCCAGACGCACCAACCCGGGAGCAATCGGCTTGATAATCTCGTCCCAGCGTTGTCCCCTGCACTCATCGAGACCCAGAATCGATCTGAAAGCATGGTTAGCCAGCGAAACAGTACCCGTTCCGTCAATAGCCGCCACGCCGGTGCGCATTTCATCGAAGATCTTGTCGGTGATCGTCTTGATGTGCGAGTACTGTCGGGCCAGTTGAAGACGTTTACGCCGGGCGCCAATATACAGCAAAACCACAACCGTCAGCACAAAGAGAACACCAGCCAGGGCGATCATCTGGCGATCAAACCCCCGGGATACCGCATAGAAGCCGTCCAGTGACAATCCCACTCGCAACAACCCGAAGGGGTACTGACTGGTGGCAAAGGGGCGTACCAACTCCAGCATTTTTTTTCCCTGGAACTCATAAACTCGATGGGAAATACTGTCGGCATCGAGTGCCCCGGCCAGAAACTGATCGGATTTGATCGTCAACAACTGACCGGGTGAGCGCGATGAAAAAACGATGCCCTCCGTGGACTGGTACATGACGTACACGACACCCTTCTCGCGGGCCATTTTCTGAGCCAGGTAGCCGATCTGGGTCTGCTCCAGGGCATTGAGGTAGTAAACGGCATCGGCCACTATCACCACTACCCGGTCAAGACGGTTGGTCAGTTCCAGATAGTAGTGAACCGCCTCGGCCGGACCGTCACCCTCTTCCAGCAACAGGACGTAATTGTCCTCGGGATTGGCCAGCAGTTCACCGACCTCGCTGTAGACAAAATCCGGAATCGTCACCACCGGTCCGCCGACAATGCTGCCGGCCACCGGCAGGGAATCGACGCCGAACAGGTACAAACCGTACAGGTTATGAGTTTGGGCGACGCTGGCCAGTTGCCGATCGGTGACGGTCGCCAAATCGACGTCGGCCAGATCGACCACGATCTCGGCATAGCGTCGGTGGACGAGATAGTCGTAGAAGGTCTCCGATACAATCGCATTTTCGGCCGCCTGGGCCAGCGTTTCGGTGAAGGCCTTGCCCTGTAGAACCAGCAGTTCAAAGCTGTCGGAGCGGCTTTGCCTGATGCCTACCCAGGTTAGAATGAAAACGGCTATCGCCACCACTATGACAATGGTGGCCGCAAAGCGTTGATCAAGACGAGTCGTTGCCATCGGTAGCGGCTGACGCATAACCACAAACTAATTGGATTGCACCCCGCCGACAACCAAAAGTTAGGCCGTCGGCGCTGACTCCGGAACCGATACGGAAGTGTTTGATTGATGCCGCTGCGGCCTTTGCAGCGGGATAACGATTGAAAAGACGGCACCCCCATCCTCGCGGTAAGCGATATCGCCGCCATGAATATCGATGATCTTACGGCAGGTAATCAATCCGATGCCGTTGCTTTTACGTTTGGTGGTGAAACGCTTGACGAACAGAAGACGTCGCTTGTCCTCAGGCAATCCGGGACCATTGTCCCTTACTTCAAGCAACGCCGACACCTGCGAGTTATTATCTGTCCTGCCGGTGCTGACCTGAATCATCTTGTGACCCTCTTGATCCTGCATCGCCTCAGCGGCGTTGTACAGCAGGTTGACCAGGACTTGCTGAATCTGGGCGGCGTCGACTTCAACCAATGATAGATCAGATGACAACTCGGTGATCACTTCGATATTGTCGAACTTGTTCTGGGGCTTGAGGAAGGCCAGAGTGTTTTGTACCAGTTGGTTCATGTCTGTCGGCGAAAAAACGGCGTCGTCAGGATCGGCATCCATTAAACCTTCAGTGAAACGGGTTATCCGATCAACGGTCTGTTTCATCACTTCAACCCGGTGCCGGAACTTCTCTTCATCATGCTTTTCCCAATGCAGCGGCAGCAGTTCGGTGCTGCCCAACAACACCGCCAGGTAGTTGTTGATTTCGTGAGCAATCTGACCGGCCATCTTTCCCCGCGTGTAGTAGCGATCGAGCCGGATCATCATCTCCTGGAAGCTCTTGCTTTCAGAAATGTCGCGGATGTGATACAGGTAAGCGGTAACGATTCTGTCGCCGGTATGGATCGGGGCAGCCACCAGGAAGGCCGGGAACACCGAACCGTCGCAACGACGGCAGAGTACCTCGCAGGCGGCATTACTGGTCGACAACGGCCGGGTCGCCAGCCGGTGGGGATCAACGTTGGTGATCAGCGCATTTACGTTCATACCCACGGCATCCCGACTGTCATAACCGAAAACCTCGACCGCCTGACGATTGAAGGTCATAATCCGCCCGCCGGGATCGGCCGTCATCACGCTTGTCGGAGAACTGTCGATCAGGGCGGCCAGGAAAAGCTGAGCTTGCAGGAAACTGCGATTGGCCCGTGACAGCAGGTAATTCGACTCCTTCAGCTTTCGGTGATTCTGCCACAAAGCCTCGGACATACTATTGAAAGCCGTGATCAGTTTCTTCAGTTCGGCGTCGCCTTCGGTTTCCAACAGGATAAACCGTTCTCCCCGGGCAGTCTGCTGCAGTCCGTGAATCAATCGGTCCAGCGGACACTGGAACCGGCGTGAGATCAAATAGACCGTCAGCAGCGAAACCAGAACCGAGCACAGAAACAACACCAACAGCGCATATTTCAAGTGCGACCTGCTGGATATGACCAGGTTGTGCTCGGACAAGATTGCCAGGACGGCCGTGAAGTCGGCGCCGGCCGCCAGTGAATAGTAGTTGAGCATGTACCGCGAACCGCTCATTGAGGTGATCGGAAGAGTCTCCGGGTGGCTCAGCCCCATCATGATGATCTTTTGATCTACCAGACGTATCAATGAGTGTTCCGGTTCGCCGGGCTGATCCGACAATTCCGACTGCCCGAAAGAGTAGATTGGTTCGAGTCCCCGTTTACCAATCGGAAGGTAGATATCCGCACCGACAATTGTTTCTTCACCCTGAAACAGGGATAACAGTGACCGACGAACCTTTTCGTCAATTATCCGGTCCCTCGTCCCGAACGTCACGTCATCCATAATGGCCATCGTCTTCTCCGCAACCCGCTGCAGTTCCGGCCGCAGTTGTACCGATGAGGAGTCCGGATTTTCCTGGCCGGGGTAGAAAACCAGGAGAGCTACCGCTGCAAATACAAAGAGCACCTGCACTATGATAATGTTGCCCAGCCTGGTGAAAAAGCCGGGGCGAGGCAGGTTCACCGTCGGATATGGAATCTTTGGTTTCATAGCAATATTGCGTGTATCGACAGAGATCGAGGTTGTCTGAATCGATGATGAACATCAGGGGATAAAAGAACACCGGGAGTAGCGGAGGGGGGTACCTGACTCTAACGTCAGGCGGCCAGTTATCCGGCGCAGCGCCACTCCCGGATTATTTTCTGCAAACAGAATGCAATAAACGTCAAAGCAAACGGTATGCCCGCACCTTTATATCCTGCCTCATCACTGAGACCGACATAAGACACAGGTCCACAAAGGATAGGCAGATTCTCGCACCATTACATTTACTGATCCTGACGGCGACGGAAACCGACGGCGTAAGGAATACGCAAACTACTGCAGAACCTGCCCCCTGACCTTTTTACCAGAGACCTTCCCGGGTAGTTCCCCTCCGGCCCGATTTTTTCGGGTCAATCAGCCCAATTGAAGAGGGTTGTCAATGGCCTGACAATAGGTCACGCCGACTTGCGGTGTGACAATATGAAAGTCAAGCCCCTAGCAGGCTTGGACTACCACTACTACCGGTCAACCTGAGACGTGACACGCCCTCTCCCCGGATGGGGGGTACCATCAGGTGCGGTGGGTTTGCCGATCATGAAGTTCCTCTATATGTTTCTCCGCCGCTACCGCCGCCGTGGTGCCGTCACCGACGGCGTTGGTAATCTGCCGCACCAGTTGCGACCGCACATCACCGCAGGCAAAGATACCCTTGATCGATGTCTCCATCCGCTCGTTGGTCAGAATGTAGCCGCCAGCATCCTTGCGCAGCGCTTCCCGAGTAATATCAGAGTTGGGATGGAACCCGATAAAGACAAACACGGCGCCGACGTCCAGGGTTGATTTCTCTCCCGTCTTGACGTTTTTCAGAGTGAGATCGGTTACCTGCCGCTCATTGCCGTTGACCGACTCGACCACACTGTCCCAGACCATTTCAATCTTGGGGTTATCAAAAGCACGCTGCTGAATGATTTTCTGGGCGCGTAATTTGTCCCGGCGATGAATGATATACACTTTGGAACCGAACTTGGTCAGAAAGCAGGCCTCTTCAACGGCCGCGTCGCCGCCTCCCACCACCGCAATCACCTGGTCACGGAAAAACGCCCCGTCACAGATGGCACAATACGAAACACCTTTGCCGGTATATTCCTGTTCGCCGGGCACACCCATTTTCACCGGCGAGCCGCCGGTCGAAAGGATAACGGCCCGGGCTCGATAAACGATCCCTGAGGCGCAATGGACCAACCGGTCATCCCCGTCAACTGAAACTTCCCTTACTTCTTCCGTATGAATTTCCAGCCCGAATTTCTTGGCGTGTTCGGCCATCTTCATGGCCAGATCAGCCCCGGATATACTCTCAAAACCGGGGTAGTCCTCGACTTCTTCCGTATTGGCAATCTGTCCTCCGGGAAGATACTTTTCCAGGACGACTGTCTTGCGCTGAGCCCTGGCGCCATAAAGACCGGCGGTAAGACCTCCCGGACCACCACCAACAATAACTATGTCATAAACTTTTTCTTCACCCATCCCGGTTTTCCTTTTTTGTATCCTTAGGGTACAACAGTTCCGCAACACCTGTCATTAAACAATAACCAACACCTGTCCGACGAACAAGTTCCCTGTTGCTCTACAGTCCTCTACCCCCTGCGAGGCCGTCTTACAAGTAGGTTCCGGCCATGTCACTTCCCACACCAAACGAAACTGCGATTCGTTAACTTCCGCGTAGGGGCGGGGTGGCAAGCCACTACTACTCTATATCGCGTAGGGGCGGGGTGGCAAGCCACTACTACTCTATATCGCGTAGCGGCGGGGTGGCAAGCCACTACTACTCTATATCGCGTAGCGGCGGGCTTTATGTCCGCCGCCGGCATCGCCGATTAAAAGCTACCTCTCCTTGGTGGGAGACAAGCCCCCACCCTACGCGGGCTGTAATCATCACCTTTTGAGACACCCCTCTGCCGGTCCTGCCGGTAATAGTTATCACCAGTCAATTCCCTTCTCAGCCAATCTGCCATTGCGATAAGGATGCTTGATTTCCCGCATCTCCGTGACAAGGTCGGCCTTCTCAATCAACCAGCCGGGAGCGTCACGGCCCGTAATCACCAGGTGCTGCGTCTGATCTCGGGCGTCAAGAATCGATTCGACATCCTGCCGGCTGACAAGGCCCAGCTTTATAGCCACGTTCAGTTCATCAAGGATAACCAGTTGGAATCGGCCGGACTTTATTTTCTCGACCGCCAGGGCGACGCCCCCCACGGCTGCCTTCTTATGCTGCGCCAATTCCTTGGTATCATCGACGATGCCGACATATCCCTCACCAATCACATGCAACTCTATTTCGGGCGTCAACTGCTTCAAACCTTTCAGTTCCCCACACTTCCAACTACCCTTGATGAACTGAATCACGCAGATATCCCAGTCATAGCCGACCGCCCTGACGCACATACCCAGGGCGGCGGTTGTCTTGCCCTTGCCGTCGCCGGTATACACTATCAGCAGACCCGGTTCTGCGGCGTTGTTCTTATGAGACATGTTTTTTCACCATGACTTTCAATTCCGGTATCGTAGAAGTTAACGACCTGCAAACGGGATGTCAATGTATGCCCATGGCATATTCCGGTTGACAATTCGACCCATTGGATTATATTGTAAAAAACGAAAAAATGTTCTCACTAATACGATTCCGTATCGTGCAACTGAAAGACGTATTGCCATGAAGACAAGCACCTGGGTTCTATCCTCTGCAACCGTATTGCTAATTGCATGCCTGTCCTTTGCAGCCCCGCCTGTTCCTGCTAACTACATGATTTCCTCCGGTTCGCCGGAACTCCAGAATGAAGAGCAGATCTGGATCTGCCCCACCGACAGTACGGCGGTTATTGCTGTCTGGCGCGATTTCAGGCTCGGCTATCGTCAGGTTGCGATTGGCCGCGAGTTTTTCGACGGGTTCTGGATCGATTCACTGATAAGTCCCTCGATGCAGGTTTTTTCGTGGCAGTCCGATCCGACCCTTACGGTGGATCGAGACGGCAATTTCTATATTAGCGTACTCGACTACGAACCAAACGTTGGCGACGATTCTTCACATATCAGTTTCCTGAAATCAACCGATAAGGGGATGACCTGGGCTGGGCCTTACACCGTCGTAGACACACTGGTACAACACTTCGAAGACAAGCAGTTCATAGTTACTGACATGACAACTGGCACCCACTCAGGTAACCTTTACGTTGCCTGGGCACGGTTTCCGAATCCGAATCAGATCATGTTCGCACGTTCGACCGACGGTGCCATAAATTTCGATGATCCGATAGCGGTTGGTCCTGTTATGAACGACGAAAATTGTGGCATGGGTGAGATCGGCGGCGGTCAGTTTGCCAATCCCCTGGTAGGCAGTGATGGATCGGTCTATGTGCACTGGATCGGCACTGATATTGATTCGACCACATGCTATGGTTCTTACTCCCTGAAGCAGGTCAAATCGACCGACGGCGGAGTCAGTTTTTCATCCCCCGAAGTGATCCGTCGCACTATTGGAAACTGGGCACAGATAGACGGTGGTATCGATGTCTACAACCAGCCCACAACCGCGGCCGATATTTCCGGTGGACCTTTTGACGGCAATTTGTATTTGGCCTATGCCAATGCCGACTCAAGCTATGACTTCAATATTGAGTTCATCATGTCTACCGATGGCGGAGTGACCTGGACCGAACCGTACTATATCAACGACGATATCAGTGGTACGATCCACGACCAGTTCCATCCGTGGATGGTCATAAATAGTGAAGGTACGCTTGCTATCCTGTTCTATGACCAGAGGCAAGATCCCGGTCACACTCTGTTTGACACCTACGCGGCATATTCCTTTGACGGTGGGGAATCATTTACGACCAATCATCGGATCTCCGAAACTCAGATAGACCCGACCAATCTCAAGAGCACGCAGGGTGGAAAGGCCGATCAACCCAACCCTATGATAGATCCTCTGGCAAGTCGCAGCCCGATGGCCGGATTGATTGCCGAATATATCGGCATCTCCACTTTTAACGACTACGTTCAAGCTACATGGACTGGCACTGCTGCAGGTAACCAGGATGTCTATGGCGCCAACTGGACTATCCCTTTCATGCGGCCGCGATTACTGTCACCTGAAGATGGCAGCACTATCATGCCCGATGAGCCTATCTTTGACTGGGCAACGGCCTGGAAAGTTGATGATGACTCCTACGAGATCGAAATTTCCAGAACGGCTGACTTTGCCTCTCATGTTGTTCTTGATTATCTGGATTCTTCAATCTATCAAGTCTATCCAAGTCTTCTCGATGTCGACTCGACCTACTACTGGCGCGTGACGGCTACCAGAGTATCGGATGCGCAGGTATCTGAGCATTCTGAAATCTGGAGCTTCACCGTTGTAGGTGACGAGTGTATTGACACTGACGGTGATGGTTACGGCGACCCATGGGAAGCGACCAATACCTGTCCTCCCGACAACTGCCCCTTCACTTACAATCCCGCTCAGGTGGACACCGATATGGATGGAATCGGTGACGCCTGCGATCTCGCTCTTCAATTCTACGATACCGTAAGCACCGGTTGTACTCAGTTGGCCGTCGGCAATCATGGTAACTTCGGTCGCGATGGAGATTATGGAGCTACTATGGACTATGCCCAGTTTGGCGATTGTGATCCGTCTGCGCACCTGTACATCTACGATGGCTCGCCATTCATTACTTATGTCTCCGGCATCGATACTGTCCTTGAGTATACCGGCTACGGTCGTGATACTTATACCGATGTCTCCGGATTTAACCCGATCGTACCGACTGTTGATCTACCCGACTACCAAATATACCAATCCGGTACCTTCGCAACCGCCGATCAAACACTGGCGCTCGAAAAAACCTGGTGGGCTCCAAAACATCCCGATAGTTGTCAGTTCATTATTCAGCGACTCAAACTTTTCTCGCACGATGGCCTGCCACACTCGGGATTGAACATCGGCGAGTTCGTGGACTGGGATATTCCGTCCGATTCTACTGCTGACAACTATCCCGGCTGGAGTGCTCCCGAAGGATTACTCTATTACCAGGGAGCGGAGTTTGACGGGCTTGGCTGCCAACCGAACGATACGCGATGGGGGGGGAATGCTATGCTGGGGGCGTATCTCAATGATTCGTGTGTCCTCGACACAGTGACCGGACCATACGGCGCCTACCTGATGGATAATCTAATCTATTTGTACCCGAGTACCGGTTTTGTTCCGGCCGAGCAATACACAATGATGAGTACTTCAGGCTACAATGCTTATCCGGGCGTTCCCGGTGCTTATGACTATAATGGAGTCATTACCTATTTCCATGATCTCAGCCTGGCCGCGACCGACACGCTGGTGGTATATGCCGCCCTTGTATCAGTCCAGAATGGCACTGTCGATTCACTGGCCTTGAATCTATACAAGGCTCAAGCGTGGTTCGCTGGTCACGTATCGCCAAAATGCGGCGGGTTCGTTAATTGTGGAGACATTGACGACAGCGGCGGCCTTCCTGATGTGGGTGACTTGACGTACCTGATCGCCTATCTGTTCCAGGGCGGGCCACCACCACCGGTTCTGGATGCGGCTGACGTCGATGGCAGCACTGCAATCGATGTTGGCGACCTGACATATCTGGTTGCATATCTGTTCCAAGGCGGTCCACCGCCGGTGTGTTAGATCCCCTTTAGACGCCGCGCACGTTATCGGCGCGCTGGAGTGACATGCGAGGTTCTTCAATGCGAGGGGCCTCGTTTCCTATTGGGTCACCGAAATCCGTCCGCATTCCCTTGCGCCGTCATGAATCCTTTCGTGACGGCTGCATTTGGTACGGTCAGGAGAGGATTCCTGACCGCGCGTGGAACCGTAACCTCAGTGCTTATTTCGTTTGACTGCTTCGTCACTTTTCCGTATCATGTGGTAGATCGTAGGTGACAGCCGGTCCAATAGCAGTAGGACCGCAAAACTGCCGGGGAAAGGACAGATCTGATGCAATTCACGAAAGCCGAGGAATACGGGTTACAGGGAGTTCTTTATCTGGCAGAGAAGGATCATCAGGGTGTGACGCCGCTTTCGGAAATTGCCCGGGCCAAAGATATTCCCGAAAAGTTCCTGGCCAAGATATTTCAGTCACTGGCGCGGGCTGGAATTGTGCGCTCCCACCGAGGTGTACGCGGCGGCTTCTCGCTGGGTAAAAACCCGGAAGGTGTCACAGTGAAAGAACTGCTGGAGGCAATTCAGGGGCCCTACCACCTGATGAAATGCATCCCCGATATCAGCCAGTGCGGCAAATACTCCTTCTGTGCCCTGCGGGAACTCCTGATAATAGCAGAGCGACGGCTAGTGTCGGCATTCGAAGAGTATTCTATCGCCGATCTCGGCACCTGGCAGAGAGAACGGCAGAGTCGGACCGGGGCTACCTCCTGACCGCAGCTTAATTGAGATTCCGGTTTACAACCGGCCACCGGCATACTAACTTACAAAACTATTTTTTTGGGAAGGATGCGTTGCAATAATGCCGGTTAAATCTGATGGCTGGATAATCGAAATGGCCCAACGCCATGATATGATCAAACCGTTCTCCGCCGAACAGGTGCGCTCAGGGATCAGCTTCGGGGTCTCCTCCTACGGCTATGACTTCCGTCTGTCCGATGAGTTCAAGGTTCTTGACTGCCGGGCAGTATCGGAGATCGATCCCAAAAACAGCTCCGCAACACACTTTGTGGACCAGCGGGCCGACTCGATCGTTATCGCTCCCAATTCGTTTATTCTGGGCCGATCCAAAGAGTACTTCAAGATACCTCGTGAGGTGATCACTATCTGCCTGGGCAAATCGACCTATGCCCGCAGCGGTGTAATAGTCAATGTCACCCCTTTCGAACCCGAATGGGAGGGTTATGCCACGATTTCCCTGGCCAACACCGCCCCCCTGCCGGTACGGGTCTATGCCAATGAAGGGATTGCCCAGTTAATCTTTTTGCAGGCCGACCAGGAGTGTATCAACTCATATCGCGACAAGAAAGGTAAGTATCAACGACAGACGGGAATCACTCTGTCAAAATAGAGTGTAATGCCGATACCATACTAAGTGTGACTATTCATTAATCAGGAGTCAATCATGCCACAGGAAGCTGTCAAAGCGACAGACAAAAGTACCGATAAGAGCGGCCGGCGCCGCATGGTTACTATAGACGGCAACACTGCCGCTGCCTATGTAGCGCACGCCACCAACGAAGTTATCGCCATCTACCCGATTACTCCCTCCTCCGACATGGGCGAGAGGGCCGACGAAAAATCCGCCCGGGGAGAAAAGAACATCTGGGGTGCGATCCCTACCGTTATTGAAATGCAATCCGAGGGGGGAGCTTCGGGGGCGGTTCACGGTGCCCTGACGACCGGTGCCCTGACGACTACTTTCACAGCCTCCCAGGGCTTGCTGCTGATGATCCCCAACATGCTTAAAATTGCCGGAGAAATGACCCCGACCGTCTTCCACGTTTCGGCGCGGGCGCTGGCCACCCACGCCCTGTCGATATTCGGCGATCACTCCGACGTCATGGCTGCCCGCACCACCGGCTTTGGTCTGATAGCCTCCGGATCGGTGCAGGAGGTGATGGATATGGCCCTGATTGCACAGGCAGCGTCACTGGAAAACCGGGTACCGATGGTGCATTTCTTCGACGGCTTCCGCACTTCCCACGAAGTGCAAAAGGTTGAAGAGATCACGTTTGATGACATGCGCGAGATGCTCGACGAAAAATTTATCGGGCTGCATCGGCAACGGGCTCTTTCGCCGGATACACCGACGATCAAGGGCACCTCGCAAAACCCCGACGTCTTCTTCCAGCATCGCGAGACTATCAATAAGTACTACCTGGCGGCGCCCCGAATCGTCCAGAAAGCGATGGACCGATTCGCCGGCATCGTCGGACGCCAGTACCGGCTGTTTGACTACTTCGGCCACCCCCAGGCCGAGCACGTTCTGTTTATTATGGGCACCGGCGCCGAAGTAGCCCACGAGACCGTCAACGAACTGGTGGCCCGGGGTGAAAAGATCGGTCTGATCAAAGTCCGTCTGTACCGTCCCTTCTCGGTTGAAGCGATGGGAGCGGCTCTGCCGGCAACCACCAAAAGAATTGCCGTGCTTGACCGAACCAAAGAGCCGGGTGCCGTCGGTGAACCGATGTACACCGACGTTCAGACTGCCGTCAACGAACTGCTGGACGCCGGCAAGGCACCTTTTGCCGACCGCCCGCTGATAGTCGGCGGCCGCTATGGCTTGGGTTCGTCCGAGTTCAACCCGCCTATGGTCAAGGCCGTTTTCGATAACCTGAAACAGAAAAACCCCAAGGACCATTTCACGGTCGGCATCATCGACGACGTAACTTTCACCTCTCTTGAATCGGACCTCTCCTTTGATCTTGAGGGCGAGAACTTCCGGAGCCTGTTTTTCGGTCTCGGCGCCGACGGCACTGTCGGAGCCAACAAGAACTCCATTAAGATCATCGGTGAAAACACTGACAACTACGCCCAGGGATATTTCGTCTATGACTCCAAGAAGGCCGGGGCGGTAACGGTATCGCATGTCCGGTTCGGTAAGGAGCCTATCCAGAAACCTTACCTGATTACATCCGGGCAGTTTGTCGCCTGCCACAATTTCTCTTTCCTGGAGAAGTACGACATGCTCGGTCGGCTTACCGAGGGCGGCACCTTCCTGCTGAACTCGCCGTACGGCCCGGACGAAGTCTGGGACAGGATACCGCGAGAAGTCCAGCAACAGATAATCGACAAGAAAGCCCGCTTCTTTGTGATCGATGCTATTTCGCTGGCGAAAGAGCTTGGTCTGGGCGCCCGCATCAACATGATTATGCAAACGGCGTTCTTCCTGATATCCGATATTCTTCCGCGAGACAAGGCGATCAAGGCTATCAAGGATGCCATCCTCAAGACCTACGGGTCCAAGGGTGATAAAGTGGTCAACATGAATTATGCCGCCGTCGACAGTACCGAGGCCGGTATAAAGAAAGTCAATTACCCACAAAAAGTCACCAGCAGCATTGTCATGCCGCCCACGGTGCCCGATCATGCACCGGAGTTCGTCAAGACCGTCACGGCCGAGATTATCGCCGGTCGCGGCGAGGCGTTGCCGGTTTCGATATTTCCCGATGACGGCACCTACCCCACGGCTACTACCCAGTTCGAGAAGCGCAATATCGCTGTCGATATTCCCGTCTGGGACACCAAAGCCTGCATCCAGTGCAACATCTGCTCCATCGTATGTCCCCATGCCGCCATCCGCCCCAAAGTCTTCGACAAAAAATACCTCGACCAGGCCCCTGAGGATTTCCTGTATGTCGAGGCTATGACCAAATCACTGAAGGGGTTGTATTATTCTCTCCAGGTGGCCCCCGAGGACTGCACCGGCTGCGAGGTTTGCGTAAATGCCTGCCCGGCGTTTGCGAAAGACGAACAGGGCAACAAGACCGACGTCAAGGCTATCTACATGGCTCCCCAGGCGCCCATCCGGGAACGCGAAAAAAAGAACTGGGATTTCTTCATCAACGTGCTGCCTGATCCTGACCCGTCCCTGTTTAAGATCGGAACCGTCAAGGGCTCTCAGTTCGTGCGGCCGTTGTTCGAGTTTTCCGGCGCCTGTGCCGGTTGCGGAGAGACTCAGTATGTCAAACTGATGACGCAACTGGTAGGTGACCGTGCTCTCTGCGGCAACGCTACCGGCTGCAGTTCGATTTACGGCGGCAACCTGCCTACCACGCCGTTCTGCCGACGTGCCGATGGCCGGGGTCCGGCCTGGTCCAATTCGCTGTTTGAAGACGCGGCCGAGTTCTCCCTGGGCATGAGACTGACAGCCGACCAGCTTGGGCCGTATGCGCTGGATCTGGTTGGGCAGTTGGTGCCCGATATGCATGACGAACTGGCCGGAGCCGATCAGCAGACTCAGGAAGGCATCGAACAACAACGCCAAAGAGTCACCCGCCTGCGGCAGAAACTGCAGGAACTTACGGGCGACCAGGCGGAGGCGCTTGGAAACATCGCCCATTTCCTGGTCAAGAAATCGGTTTGGGGCATCGGCGGTGATGGCTGGGCGTATGACATTGGATTTGGCGGGCTGGATCATGTCCTGTCCACCGGGAAAGACGTCAACCTCCTGGTCCTGGATACCGAGGTCTACTCCAACACCGGGGGACAGATGTCGAAAGCCACACCTCGCGGCTCCACGGCCAAGTTTGCCGCCGCCGGTAAACCTCTGCCCAAGAAAGACCTGGGCCTGATGATGATGTCTTACAACAACGTCTATGTCGCCCAGGTGGCAATCGGGGCCAGTCACAACCAAACCGTCAAAGCGATGGTCGAGGCTGAGCAATATAACGGGCCATCGTTGCTGATCTGCTACAGCGCTTGCATCGCCCACGGGATTGATATGTCCCACAGTCTGGACGCTGAAGACAGAGCGGTCAAGAGCGGCCACTGGCTGCTGTATCGATACAATCCCGAGCGCATAAAAGAAGGCAAGAACCCGCTGCAGCTTGACAGCAAAGAGCCCTCGATACAGTTTGAGGACTACGCCTACCAGGAAAATCGCTTCCGGACCCTCAAGAGCAAAGACCCTGAACGGGCCAGGATGCTGATTCGACTGGGGCAGCAGGATTGCGACCGGCGCTGGCATCTCTATTCTCAGATGGCCGCTATGGACTACTCGAAATTAGCCGATTAACGGCTCCCGCAACCACGATATCCTGTTAAGGCGGATCCTCCGGGGTCCGTCTTCTTTATTGCCACTGGTTTTGGGTTGCCGTCAAGAAACATCTCCGGTCTTCCGATAAAAGAGAAGAATAGACGCACCATAACAGATTGGAGGACTTATGAGCGGTAAGATGATGGTAGCTGGAGCATTGGCTGTGATGTTCTGCGGAACTTCGGTTTTTGCAACCAGCAACAGTGAGCAGGAAATCATCGATCGTTATCTCAAGAAAACCACGACGAAACACACCCACAAAATCAGTTGGATTTCCGCCGGCTTCACGGTGAATCGAATTAACCAGGACAACCCGTACAATGGATTCGCCAACTACACTTCAGGCCACTTTTCCAATACCGATATCCCGTGGCTGGGTCAGGCAAAAGCATTCGGTCTTGAGGGAGGTCTCATCCTGGGCCGGAAATTTGCCTGGTCACTCGGTGGTGAATACTGGTTGAAGCTGGGCACCAACCAGACCGGTTCGTTCAACTACTTCCCCCCCGGAGGGACGCCCGTTATCGTCACCAACCTGATCTCACAAGTTCAGGTCTGGGGCATCTTCAGCAGTATCCAGTACTACGTGTACAACCCTCCGACCAGCACCGGACTGATCAACAAGTTAGCGGTACGGATCGGCGGCAGCCTGGGTTACTATCAGGCCAGTTGGGATTTGTTTAGTGAGTATCAGAACCTGAACCTGACCGACTCGTCGTCAACCGGCATCAACACCACTTTCAAAGGTTCGGCTCCGGCTTTCTCCGTCCACTGCGGAGTTGATTACCCGTTGTCATTCATGGATATGGCGATTGGAGCCAACGTTGGTTATATTTACCTGAACTTCACCAACGTTGCCTGGTACAATCAGTCAGACGAGGAAGTTGTCGCCACCTATGACGGGACCGCCGGCGGCCGGGTCGATCTTGATCTGTCCGGCTTTTGCGGCAAGGTGGAACTGAAGCGGTTTTTCACGTTCTGATGATTGCCGGCGGCGCCACTGTTGACAGAGCGACAATTCCTGCTATAATGGGCCGAACTAAAACAAAATACGAGGGAGAAACCTGAGTATGAAACGACCTTCGCTGGTGTCAATTGGAACCGGTATCGCCCTGATGCTGCTGGTCGCAGTAGCGACCGTTACTCTGGCGGCTGAAAAGATGCCGGCCGACAAAGCCGGTGAGATCGGCACTCCCACAGGCAGAATTGCTTTTATACGTGAGGGTAGTGTCTGGGTGATGGAGGCCAACGGCAACAATCAGCAGATGATTTCCGAAACTGTCAACGCCGCCGGAAGGCTTTCCTGGTCGTCCGACAACAAAGAGATAGCGTTTACCAGAACCGGCAACGTCCAGGTTCAGCTACCCGACCATGGCGGTGGCTACCATCGTCTCAACGATCTGTACCTTCTCTTCCTGGACTCGGCTTACGCCAACAACATGACCTTCTGGTACAGCCTTACCGGCAACATGGGCAGCCGGGGACCGGAATTCAGTTCCGACGGCAAAAGTATTCTGTTCTGGAAAGACCTCAATGCCGACCTGATCAGCGCCGCCGAGCCGGATTATCGAATGTGCACTATGGACACTCGCGGCGGCAACGTCAAACTGTTGCGGCGTGATGACCGACCGGGGACTGATTCCTTCCTGGTGTCGCCTTCAATGAATGCCAACGGTGATCTTGCCTGCACTGCCCTGTTTGACAAGAAAATGAAGGGGCTGGTCATACTGAAGAAAGACCAGATCAATATGCCGATGGACTCAGTGGCAAAAGTGGCGCTGAAAAAGCGCGAATGCGTCTCACCCGTCTGGTCGCCTGATGGAAAATGGCTGGCCTACATCTTAAACAAACTCGACAGCGGCGGCCTGTATATCGCCACGGCCGATCTCAAGGAAGAGTACCTGGTATTCGAGCCTTCGGCCGGCACCAACCTCTACACGGTAGCGCCGTCTTTCTCACCCGACTCCAAATGGCTCACTTTTTCGACCAACGACGGATCGATCTGGATATGCGACATCGCCGGCAAAGCCGCCCAGCGGCTCACCGGACCCGGCGGTGATCAGTTCCCGGCCTGGTCCCGTTAGTTAGTAGCTATAAGTTTCCGACACAAGGGAAGGACATCAACTGTCCTTCCCTTTTTTTCTTTGAGCCGAAAACAACTGAAAACGGTCAAGCCCACTTGGGCCACCAGACTACGAATCTCATCTTTTAAGACAACCTCGATACACATCACCCGCCCGTTTACCGCCATACCCGCCGACTTCAGGGTTTGACCGGCTGGACCACCGACGTATCGCAGAAATCCACTCTCAGGAAAAAACCGGTAACCGGCAGATAACGCTCACTCAGATGACTCCAATTGACGGCAAACTTGTAGTAGCCGGGATTCAGTCTCCGAACCATCAGAGGTTTGATCAACTGTCGGGCGGCATCGAGCAGATTCACGGTCGTGACACACGACTGCCCGGCAATGTGAAACACAACCGATGGCGCCGCTGTCGATAGAAGACTGTTACTTCGATCCGGCGGCAGCGAGTCGATGCGATCAGACCTGATGAGTGTGAAAAGTGAATCCGAGACAACCATTTGAGGATCAACCCAGACAATCTCGTACTGGCCGGAGCTCGGTCTCTCCGGCTCACGCGTACTCAACCACCGGCCACAACCTAAACAGATAAGGACCAGCCCACCCAGTACGAAAGCGTTTCTGTAGATACTATTGTGTCGCATTTTCTACTCTGTCGATAACGATCAGGGTTTATATCTAATGTCGATAGTGTATGAGAAATCACCTATTATCAGATTGACTGTGTAAACACCCCTGGTAATGCCCGTCGGCGGAATCCAATCGAACCGGTGCCGGCCACTATTCATCAACGAGTCGACGATCGGGGTATCAATCACACGGCCGCGACGATTGCAAACATTGATCGACACCAGCGCCGAATCCCGGCTCAACTCGAAATCGATCACGGTCGACCACGGCTCCGCAGGCGAATAGACGCGGCTGGAGAGTTCCCATCGGCTGAACTGAGCCGTTACCTCGCGGTAATACTTGCGGCCGCAGTCATTGACGACGTAACCGTAACTGCCGGGCGTCACGAATTCACCGGAATCGTCTTTCTTGTCCCAGTAGAAGTTGTAATATCCATATGAGAAAAGACGATCCACCAGGCGCCTGATAACCTGCGCCGAATCGCCCAGAATGTCTATCGTCACCCGACAATTGCTGTGACGTTCGATCGGCAACCAGATGCGCACCCGCTCGGCTTCGGCCGAGTCCAACGGTGGAGTGGTCAGATTATCCCGGCTCGGTCCTCTGCTACCGGCCGTTGCCGGTGCCGCCAGAACCGTCAGCCATACAATCGCCACTATGCTTACCCATAGCTTTATCATGGTAACACTTATACAAACCAACCAGTCAGGCCGCAAGCGACATTTATTGATATTGTTTGGTGGTTTTCTGCTTCAGTTCCACCCCTTTCACAAAATCCAGTTGTGGCTGGCAAAATGGGTATGTTTCGTAATTTTAGTTTTTTCTGCCTGCAACAGTACTTGAGACCACCGACGTTTATCACCAGCAATGCTGAGTTTGCGGCAAATAACTCAGTGGTTGTAGCTTTTTTGTAGGGTGAGTGATCACATGTCAGCGGCGGAACTTCCTGCGAAGTGCAAGAAGAAACAAAGGCACTAATATTGCCGTCAACAGCAATTGGCCAATCGATATCAGGTATGTCGTAGTGCTGATGTTGGAATACATCCGGCTGAACTGCAACGTCATCACGGAGAGGCTGTAGATTAGCGCATTCGCAATCGGGTTGGATGACGGTTCATCCGCAAAAACCCCACCTCTAAAGTAGTACACAAGACTGGATGCCAGGAAGACTACCAAAATCCATAAAGCCGCCTTCATGTAGCTGCCACCATAATCTGAAACCAGCTTGTACCACGGATATGGTGACAAAACGGACTGCTTCAGCCAACGCCACAACCGGTTGGTAGAGACTGCTTCCACCTTTCGACGTGTTTCCATTTCACAGTAATACCACCGTTCAGCGTCAATGTAATTCCCTGCAGCTTCATAACCCTTCTTCAATTGAACATACAAACGACTTTCTTCACGCAGATCGGAGAGGGAGGGTGTTGATTTCCCAGTAAAGCTGCCGTCATTATTTAAGACGGATGGTTGTTCGACCGAAGACCAAACAGGATTGAGGAACCTCACAGCTTCTATGGTTGATCGCTTGAATGATGCGGGTGTCAACATGGCATCAACAAACAGTGCAGACGACATCTCGGAAAAGTTGATCCCTGATAGGTTTAACATAGGACTATAGCAACCCAGGACTGGAGATTGCGTGTAGATAAACCTGCCATCGAAACGAAGGCTATCGAATGAAATGCGATTCGCTCCATTCACTGACAGGCCGATCGACCACTGTATATCATTCTCTTCTTTATAAACGAAGAGGGCTAAAGTGTCCCCATTGAGAACGGACCGGTCAAACATAAGCACAACAGTCTGAGCGTAACAGTTCGAGAAAAAGTCACGCTTCGTCTCCATCCTACTGTCACGGAAATCAAGCGTGGCGGGCTTGCCTTTCTTGCCAGCACTCAGTCCGAACATGCAATGTGAGAATAAGTGTTCTCGACTCCTCAAATCTGCTCGCTCAAAGGAACAACGGCTTCCAGTGAAATGGGTAAATGTGAATGACGTATCGATAAGTTTGCATTGTGAGAAGTCAGCATTCTCTAGATTGGTGCCGAAAAACGCGCAGTCGACAAACTCAGTGCCTATAAACAAAGTGGATCGAGCCTTCAGAAACAAAGAGGTATCAAGGGACATGCCCCTTATTCTCATACCCGTGAGATCGACATAGTCACGTGTACTCTTCTCAATATATTCCCTAACGCACTCTTTATCACTCAGGTAACCGCCTGTCACTGCGTGTGCATGTGCTTCGCACCGAATGGGTGATTTATTACAGATTGGCAGGCCGCAAATTTTGCCGTCGGCTAAGTTCTGCTGGCATACCCTTGATGATTCCCCCATATTGCCTCCCCCTCAGTCCTCAAACAGGTCGTCGAATTTCTTGCGGCGGACATCCTTCTTGTCCTGCTGCGCGGAGATGCCACCGGGGCGCTTGACTACGTTGCGCATCTGGAAGAAATCGCAGAAGTTGGCCTTTTCTTTATTGGGGATATTGTTCTCGATATGCTCCCGGCACTGGGCCCGGCTGTTGGGATCGAAATGTCGACAACCCCGGCAACAGCGCATATCGGCCAGGCAGTGGGGGCAGCTATCGTTACGCCCCACCCGCCCTTCCAGGCCGGTCGGTCGACCGCAGTTCCAGCATAGCAGCCCGACATCACCCAAAGTATCGCTCCCCGGTAATCATGGCAGCGCAATATACACAGAACAACTGCCGCTGCCAAGTGGGTTTGGCCGGCCGCAAGCGGCATTTATTTATCCGTCATAGCGAGGAGCGAAGCGACGTGGCTATCTCGAACTCATTTTCCAGCAGTGAATTGAGATCGCCACGGCACGCAAGGTGTGCCTCGCGATGACGTGAAACGCAGGTTTATCAACAAGCCCCAAGCCCCGGGCCACCCGGGGTTCTACCCCTGTGACCGGCCATTAAAGCATCGGCAGGTACTTGTCCTGCTCGTAGCTGCTGACATGCATACGGTAGCTGTCCCACTCAATCTTCTTGTTCTCGAGGAGCTTATCAAACACATGATCGCCGAGAGCCTCGCGAGCCAGTGACGATGCCTCCAGTTGGCGCACCGCGTTCTCCAGCGAATTGGGCAGCGTATCGATATTCAGTCCCGCTTTTCGTTCCTCGGACATAGTATAGATGTTTTCCTCAATTGGCGGGCACAATTCGTATTGATCCTCGATCCCCTTTATGCCGGCAGCCAGCATACAGGCAAAGGTCAGGTAAGGGTTGGCGGCCGGGTCCGGCGACCGCAGTTCAATCCGCGTGGCCCGCTCCTTGCCGGGGCGATACATCGGCACTCGCACCATGCTGGAGCGGTTGCGGCGGCCCCAACTGACGTACACCGGAGCTTCATAGCCGGGCACCAGACGCTTATACGAATTGACCCACTGGTTGAGCACCAGCGTGATTTCTTTTACATGCTTGAGCAGACCGGCGGTGAACTGACGGGCCATCGTCGAGAGGTTGTACTCTTCTGAAGCATCAAAGAAGAGGTTGCGCTCGCCTTTGAAAAGCGACATGTGGCAGTGCATGCCGCTGCCGTTGATGCCAAAGACCGGCTTGGGCATAAAGGTTGCATAGATCTTGTGGTGCATCGCCACCTGCTTGATAACAAAGCGGTAGACTTGGGCGAAATCCGCCATCACCAGCGCTTCCTGGTATTTCAGGTCAATTTCATGCTGGCTGGGGGCTACCTCATGATGCGAACATTCCACCGAAATATCAATCGCCTCCAGCGCGTTGACGGCAGCCTTGCGCACCTCAGCGCCGATATCTACCGAACCGTAGTCGAAATAGCCGTCCTGGTCCAGAGGCAACGGTTTGTTCTGATTCTCGAAATAGAAATACTCGATTTCCGGGCCGACATAGAACGTCCAGCCCTTGTCCTGCAACCGAGCCAGGTTCCTCTTGAGTACCCAACGCGGATCACCTTCGTAGGGCGTGCCGTCCGGGTGCGTAATGTCGCAGAACAACATGGCTACTTTCTCACCGGATATCTCCCACGGGATTATCCTGAAGGTCAGCGGGTCCGGCACCGCCATCAGGTCAGACTCCTCGATACGGGCAAAACCCTCCACTGAAGAGCCGTCAAATCCCTGCCCTTCGTCGAGAACCTGCTCGATCTCCGACCGCGCAATCGACATTCCCTTGATCTTGCCCAGGATATCTGTAAAACAGAGCCTGATATAGCGGATTCCGGCTTCATCGATAAGCCGGAGGACATCTTCTCTGGTCTTGGTCATGGTCTATCTCCTGTCATCTATGCTACCCGTACATGCTGCCGGTGGTTGAAAACGCCAATCTACGGACTACATCATCGAAAACAACCAAAAACAATATCGCCCCGGCAATCTGACTGGGTGGCGTCGCCACTTTTATTGATAGAAACCCACCTTAAAGGTGGGCCACCCAGCCTCGGATATTGAATGTTTACGAGATAACTCAGATGGCGGGTTCGAAGACGGACCCGCCCTACATGAACTGGTGGTGCACTGCCGTCCACAGATCACTGCCTGCCGTGAGCCGGCTGCACCTATTCCAGCTTTAGATCGATTTCCCGATGGCTGGGGGTCAGTCGACGGTAGCCGACACCGGCCATATCGAACATCCGGCGGGCGGCTACGAAGATTTCTTCGTCGTAGTGTTTATCCGAAAGGTAAACCACTTCGCTTATTCCCACCTGTACGATCAGCTTGGCGCACTCGTTGCAGGGGAAGAGCGAAACATAGAGGGTGGCGCCGTCCAGGTCCGGCTTGTTGGAGGCGTTGGTGATGGCGTTCATTTCGGCATGACAGACATACGGATACTTGGTCTTGAGGAAGTCCCCCTCCCGGGTCCAGGGCAGTTCGTCGTCTGAGCAGCCGATCGGAAAGCCGTTGTAGCCGATACCGATAATCCGCTTCTGGCTGTTGACGATACAAGCTCCCACCTGAGTGTAGGGGTCTTTGGAGCGCTGGGCCGATAGCTGAGCTATCGCCATAAAGTACTCTTCCCAACTGATATAGTCGGTTCGTTTGCCGGTCATGGAATTGATTATAGCAGATCAGCCGCGTTCGAGGAAGAGAAAAAGAATGGTCATCCGAAGGTGATCGGCTGCGCGTCAGACGGTAGCTTTGGGAGATTCCGCCACAGAGTAGACTTTGTGGCCGCACTCCGGACACTTGGTATATTCGCCCTTAGCCTTGGAGACTTTGGATACCATGAAAGGATGATTGCACGCCGGGCAGGCGGTGTTGACCGGTTGGTCCCAAGTGGCAAAATCGCATTTGGGGTAATTGGAACAGCCGTAGAAAGTCCGCTTGTTTCGAGAAAGCCTTTCCACGATATCGCCTCCGCAGTCTTTTCGGGGGCACTTGACACCGAGACTGACCGATCGTGTGTTCTTGCACTTCGGATAATTGGAGCAGGCCAGAAAACGGCCAAACCGGCCGGTCTTGATGACCATCGCAGCACCACATTTCTCACACTTCTCGTCGGTGCGGCTGCGAGCCTCTTCTTCCGGCAGCGGCCGGGTAGTCTTGCACTTGGGATAGGCCGAACAGGCCAGAAAACGCCCGTTACGACCCCATTTGATAACCATCGGAGAACTGCAATTGGTGCACTTGATGTCGGTAGTCTCGGTCACGGAAGCCTTGATCTCGCCTACCTTATCCTTGAGTTTGCCGATAGTCTCCATAAACGGCTGATAGAAATCCCGCACCACCCGGACCCAGTCATCAGTCCCTTCTTCCACCAGGTCCAGTTCTTTTTCCATATTGGCGGTGAACTCGATATTAAACAACTTAGGCAAATAAGTAACCAGTATCCGGTTGACGGTCACACCGAGTTCCGTCGGGGTTAGCCGGCGTTCCGACAATTCTACATAGCGACGATCTTTCAAGGTGGATATAATCGTGGCGTAGGTTGATGGCCGGCCGATACCGTCGGCCTCCAGCCGCTTGACCAGCATCGCTTCGGAGTACCGGGCCGGCGGTTTGGTGAACGACTGACTTGATTTTAGGTCCAGCAGTGTCAGCGAATCGCCGTTCTGCAGAGGCGGCAAGGTCTCTATGCCGTTGTCGCCGTTACCATTGCCGTTACCGTTCTCACCCGGCTCCTTGCCTTCGCTGTAGACTTTCAGGAAACCTTCAAACTTGATCCTCTGGGCCGTGGCTCGAAACAAAAACCGTCCAGCTTCAATATCAACCGTTTCAACGTCAAACCGGGCTGGTTTCATCTGCGAGGCTACGAACCGGTTCCAGATCAACGAATACAGCTTGAACTGCCTCGGAGTCAGGTACTTGCGAACTTTTTCCGGTGGCCGGCTGAGACTGGTGGGGCGAATCGCTTCGTGGGCATCCTGAGCACCCTTTCTCTTGCCGTAAGTGACCGGTCCGGGCGGCAGATAGTCGCTGCCGAACTGTTCCTTGATGAATCCCCGCACCGCTTGCAGAGCTTCAGCGGCAACGCGCGTAGAGTCTGTCCGCATATAGGTGATCAACCCGGTCAGACCTTCCTGGCCAATCTCAATCCCTTCGTACAGTTGCTGGGCAATAGTCATGGTCTGCTTGGGGCTGAAACCGGATACTTTGGCCGCTTCCTGCTGCAGTGTGGAAGTAATAAACGGTGCCGAGGGACGACGTATTTTTTCTGATTTTTTGACCTGGGACACCAGCCACTGAGTCTGACGCAACTCGGAGAGGTACTCATCGGACTGCCGGCGCGATGTGATCGCGATCTTTTTGCCGCCGACGTCGGCCGGCTTAACGATCGTCTGACCGTCAAAACGGAGCAGGCGGGCCTGAAACTGCTGCTTTTCAGCATTCTCAAGTATCGCCGCAATCTGCCAGTATTCCTGAGGTTGAAAAGCCTGAACTTCCGCTTCCCGCTCGCATACCAGTCGTAACGCCACCGATTGCACCCGTCCCGCTGAAAGATTGCGCGCTACCGTTTTCCACAAAAACGGAGAGACGGTATAGCCCACAATACGATCGAGCACGCGTCGAGCCTGTTGCGCGTTGACCAGGTTCATATCGATTTGGCGCGGGTTTTTGACTGCCTCGATGACGGCGGGTTTGGTAATCTCATTAAAAGCAACCCGCAGAATGTCTGCTTTGGTGTCGTCTTTGAGGCTTTGGGCCACATGCCAGGCGATCGCTTCACCCTCGCGATCAGGATCGGGAGCCAGGTAAATCGCTTTAGCCTTCCGGGCCGCTTTGCGCAACCGCGCGATTATCTTCTCCTTGCCCTTGATAACCTGATATTCCGGCTGAAAGTCCTTCTCGGTATCGACACCAAGGCGTGATTTGGGCAGATCTCGGATATGCCCGACCGTTGCCAGGATATCATAGTCCTTACCCAGATAGCGGGTGAGGGTTTTGCATTTGGTCGGTGACTCGACGATTACCAGGTTGTCGGCCATGTACTGTCCTTCGTACGTGTCAGCAGTTTAGTCTATTAAGTATTACATCGAATCTGAGCGAGTAAACTTTAACCTGCCCTCAAGAAGATCTTTGAGGGCGACCATGGTAATTTTGCGGGAATCAATGACGACTTCGGGATTTTCTTCCATCGTTTCCAACTGGCGCAGACGCTGAGCGTTAAGGTGACGGGCATGCTGCGCCGCCACGATCACCGCTTCGTAGCGATTGAGGTCGAGCTTCTTCAGTTCTTCAATAGGCAGTTTATTCACCTGGTCCTCCTATGCCGGTCACTTAACTAACCGGTAATCTTCCTCATTTGTTCCTGATTGCGATTCTCCGTGCGACAGTGATGACTCCCGACTATTGCCAGCACTTCACTGACGGCCGTGGTCAGGTCATCATTGATTACCACATACTCAAACCGGTGGTAAAGCCTCATCTCTTTCAGGGCATTTTTCCGTCGCACACGAAGTTGCTCCTGAGATTCCGTGCCTCTTCTCTGCAGCCGTTCCCGCAATGCCGTCCGGGACGGCGGCAGCACAAAAATCGTTATGGCCTGCGGGTAAATCTTCTTGAGCCGGAGAGCTCCCTGGACATCAACATCAAGCACCATTACACCACCACCACTGATAACTTTCCGAAGCTGCCGGCGGGGGGTGCCGTAGCGATAGAGGTGTACCCGGAAATGCTCGGCAAAAGCACCCTGACGAACCTGACGATCAAACTGACGGTCAGTGACAAAGTGGTATTCCCTGCCGTTTCTCTCGCCGGGACGTCGCTCACGCGTGGTATAAGAGATCGAAAACCCCCACCCCTGTTTCCGGCGCGCCGGGGACAATAACCGGTGACAGATCGATGTTTTACCGCCACCTGACGGTGACGAAATGATTACGATTTTACCGCGCCGGTTTTGCTTCATTCTGTTTCGCAGCTATTATTACTCGACGTTCTGTACCAGTTCACGCAGTTTTTCGACCTCTTCCTTAAGCGCAATCGCCGCCCGGAGCACCCCCATCTCCTGGCATTTCGACGCGATAGTATTTACCTCGCGGTTCATTTCCTGCAGCAGGAAGTTAAGTCTTTTCCCAACCGGCTCCTTGACGGCCAGACCACGCCGGTACTGGTCAATATGACTCAACAGCCGAGTGCACTCTTCCGAGACATCACTTTTTTCCGCAACAATGGCAATTTCCTGCTCCAACCGACCGGGGTCATAGTTGGCCGAGTCGATCAGTTCAGCTATCCGGGCGGAGAGTTTTTGCCGGTATCTCTCAACGACTTTCGGTGAATCGGCGGAAATTCTGCGGACATGCCGCGCCATGACGGGCAGCCGCCGCCTCATATCCCGCGCCATAGCGGTCCCTTCGCGTCGCCGCATGCGAATCATGTCCTCCAGCCCCCTGACGGCAGCCTTCCTGATCCCCACCCAGATCGCCTCGGAATCGGCAGTTACATCCTCCGTGAAGGCAATATCCGGCAGTATCAGCAGGTCCCCCACACTGATTTCGCCGGCCAGTTTCAGGTTTTTTTTCATGGCAGTCAACTGTTTATAGTAAGTCTTTACGGCATATTCGTTTACGCGATACTTCCCGGGTGTTTCCCGGGGCTCACGATAGCCGACAAAGATTGTCACTTTACCTCGACTCAGATAATTACCGGCTAATTCCCGCAGGCGATACTCCAGCAGCGAGAATTGACGCGGCAATCGAGCCGAGATTTCCAGAAAGCGGCTATTGACGCTCGAAATCTCAACAGTAAAATCGCCCGCACGGGTATGCACTTCGGCTTTGCCGAATCCGGTCATTGAATTCATACGCTTACACCTGAGTCAAACAAAATTTGAAAGATAGAGGCTCTTTGATACTTGTCAACTGTTATTCCGGACACAAGAACGTCGTGGTTCACGACTTGCCGGTCACGGTGGACTTTCGCGGGTCTATCAACTTGCCGGTCGGTGTATCCCGGATTTCCGGTTGAGAGATACGGGAAAGCCGTGACAGAACCGACTGAATCCGCTGCGCCGAGCGACGAACAATGCGCAGTTTACGAGTAACTTCCCGATCACACTGATAGCCATTGTCGAGAATCAGTTCCGTTACACCCAGAATAGTCATCAGTGGATTATTGATCTCATGGCGCAGTGTGCTGGCAGTGACCCTGATCAGATCGACCTGGTTTTTCTCTTCCGGACGGATCGGCGAGCGGCGTCCGATCGGTTTCCTGCGGGCTGCTCGACACAGCCTGTTTACCATTCGGACAAGGTTATCGTGACGGAAGACATCCCTGGCATAGAACTCGTTGGCACCGCTCGCGATAGCATCTTCCCCGATCCTTTTTGCGGTACTGTCGCCGATGGCGATGATTGGCAGGTCACTCAAATCACGTCGCAAGAGCTTAATAAATCCGACTCCGTCCACATCTTGCAGGTCAAGTCCTATAATGGCAATTTCAAAGCGGCGACGACGCAATTCACCCAGGGCCGTCTGGCCGCATCCAAAAACCGATATTGAACTGCCGGGAAGTCTCTCCGCCAGTTCCCCGGCGATAAGACGGGCATGGTACCGACTGGATTCAACCAGCGCTATTTTCAACTCTTGCTTCATTATACTGCTGGTGGTCCCCCTCGCGACCGTACTAACTCGCCACCGCGGGAATGATTCCCTCGGGTGGCATGCAGACCAGTCGCGCTTCAACACTTTCAGCCTGACCGTGAGTCGATTTGTCTTCACATACACCAGATAGACCCCGGTGGCTACAATCTTCCCCTCCCGGATTGCTGCCGTTCCAAGTATATATTATATCGGCAATAGTGTGCGAACTGTTGACTTCTTCCCATACCCTTTCCCACCAATAGAAGTAGCGATGCCACCGGCGGACACAAGGCCCGCCGCCACGCGATATGGAGTAGTAGTGGCTTGCCACCCCGCTACGCGGAGTTGGCGCATCGCAATTTCGTACGGTGTGGGTCCTGACATGACCGGAACTTACTTTTGGAACAACCTCTACCCGGCCCCTCGTTGTCGTCTGATGGCTGCCACAATAATAGGTACCAGCACCAGTTGAATGGCAATCCCCGGCAGGCCGGTAAGCATGGCGCCACCGGCAGAGAAGAAGGCTGCCGCCGTGTACGGCAAATCAATAAATCGCCCCAGTACCAGCAGGCTCAAACCGAACATAATACGGCCGAAAACCATCGCGACCAGTAGCGCCAGATAGATATTCAGATGTAAACTCCGATAAGCAATCCCCGCCACCAGGCCGTAAACGGGTAGTTCAGCCGACATCAGCGGCACCGCGTAGGCGGGCGGCATACCCATCAGGAGATTAGACAGCCCCGGCGCCAGCAAACCCACCAGCAGCCCCCCCGGCGCACCCATCAGGAAACCGGCCAGCAGAACCGGGATATGCATCGGCAGAAAAACCCTTCCGGCCACACCCAGAGAGTGAAAAGCCACCGGAAAGATAACAGCTAAGGCCAGGTACAGCGCTGTGTGGGCAATAAACCTGACTTTGGAAGAGGAATTTGCCACTAGGCGTTGCTTGACGGCTACTTGGAGTTTACCCCACTGGCCAGGTAACGGCCGGGGTGGTCATCGATAACAACATCGACAAACTTGCTGTGGTCAAACATTTGTCGCAGTTTGGCTTCGGGCGGGATTTCATCGTGCTTCACCGCCCCCCCGATTTTGTGGTGCAACTGCGACAGCTCCCGGGAAGAAACCAGATGAACAATGTAGAACCTGGCCCGGGGTTTAAGGATGCGGTGAGTTTCGTCTATCGCCTGCTGCTGGTTGGAGAAATGGGGGAAGGCCGAAAACGCTACCGCCATATCAAATGTGGAATCAGCAAAAGGCAGATCGGTGGCGTCGGCATCGACCACGTTGACGTTAGCAAAGGGGAAATTACGGTGCGCTTTCTCAGCCATTTCGATTGAGAAGTCTACCCCGGTGACGGAGCCGTTCCGGTCGACTTTGCGGCGCAGCATATCAAAAAGGATGCCGGTCCCGCAGCCCAGATCAAGGATATCCATGCCTTCCCGGACTTGAAGCTTGTCGACAATGTGCGCAAGTAGCTCCAGGTCCTCGGCGGTGAACATCAGGTCCCATTCAGCTGCCAATTGGTCAAAGAACTTTTGATGTTTATCGTGAGACATGCGACTAAATAATCGGCGAAAGCGCTGTCTGTCAAGCTCTTTCTGCCGTTTGCCCCTCGGCATCAGGCCGTGCGAAACCCGAATCAGCAGGTTTTACCCGGATGAATCGAACCCGACCTGGGCTATCGAAAAAAGCCCCCAGGGAAGGAGAAACCCTGCCTGATGGGCTTGAGCACACGGGAGGGGGGACAGGCAGGGCTTCCTTGGGGGCTTTTCTGTCAGCCTTATATAGCGAAATCCCGGCAAATGTCAACAGCAAATGGGAAAAAAAGGACCACTGTCCGTCATTAAGAGGCCTGTTTCCACACGACGGCAGCGAGTTTTCACGAGTGGATTGTTTCCGCACCGCAATATAGATAGCTCATATATGCCCTTTAAGGCTGCTGAAAGCAGGCCATATCACAGTCACACCCGACTCCCACCGGCAGCATCGACCACCACCAGGTTGCCATGCCCGATTCGCGGCCTAATTGATTCAGTGCCATTGAATTACCGGCCGTAGCGCCGTACCAGCAGGCTGCCGTCGTCTGACCGGGCTTGACAAAGACAACCAACGGCATATATTGGGCCGACTGTGCCGGATTGACATGGCCAAATAAATATGGCGGTATCGTCTAGGGGTTAGGAC
>SDBU01001771.1_pt1 | contig 29968 bp, 24 predicted proteins | sample 2277071 | NCBI WGS metagenome assembly SDBU01 (sample SAMN10397929, study PRJNA504765) | marine sediment metagenome | isolation source: marine sediment core GS08_GC12, 126 cmbsf | place: Arctic Ocean: Gakkel Ridge, Loki's castle | collected 2008 | reverse complement strand
GGATAGGGGAATGGTAGAGGCCTTTGTACTGAAAAATAACCCAAACTATGATTATTGGAATAAATATTAGTGATGATATATTGTGCGACGTAAGTAATCCAGCTAATGATAGAGCAAGCCATAATATCGATTTTTTATCTCCTTGAAGTACTTTTCTTGATGCCCAAAGGATAATAGGAAAAAAGGCTATCCCCCACAATTCCCCCATGGCTCCCCTAACATACATATTTACAGCCCTATAGGGTATATAGGCATAAAGTAAAGCGCTTAAGAAACCGCCTGCTTCTCCCCATAGAGATTTTGCAAAAAGATACATTCCCAGTGCGGAAACTAACACACTTAATACGAATCCTGCTTTGACGCTATCTAAATATCCAAAACCTAGAAGATGAAACCCTTCCATAACGTAATAAGGCATCGGTGGATAAAAATTAAACTGCGGATACCCGTATCCGTAACCCATATCAGGAACCCAACGACAAGGAATTTGTCCATCGTTTACACATTTATCCATTTGCAGTAGCCTCATTGCCTGCATATCGTCATGCATTGGAAAAAAACCGGAACGCAAAAGAGCAGAAAAAGTCGGAATTATCAGAAGTAACAATAGTATGGGGAGATTTTTGGTACTAAAAACATCCTTTATACTACTCAGTTTCGAGTTTAATTTACCTATCATACCTGCCTATAATATTGTAAACCCTCACTTTCAGCAAATCGATGAAAGAAGTAACTATTGCGTCACCTAAGCTCACCCTGGTATCTTCCCTATTTTTCCAAGATATTGGAAGCTCGGTAATTTTATATCCCAACTTCTTAGCTAAAAAAAGTATCTCGGAATCATAAGCCCATCTATCAATCAGGGTCTTTCTGAATATTTCTTGTGCTGCTTTACGGGTGAAACCTTTAAATCCGCAGGTAAAATCAGATAGCTTTACGCCCGTAACAAGCCTGGTAAGCTGGGTATATCCCCTGCCCAAACTCTCACGAAAGGCCGCCTGGGGAATAACTATTTGTGCTCCTAATACCCTCCTTGAACCGATTACCACTTCGCTTTTTTTAAGTTCAGTTAGAAATTGGTCTATATTTTTAATAGAAACAGAAAGGTCAGCATCAGAAAAAATTATAAATTTTCCTTTTGATTTCTTAACTCCTGTACGAATTGCCGCTCCCTTTCCCATATTGATATCATGTTTTACCAACCTAACACCTTGCGCTCTAAAGGGCTTAATAATCTCACTTGTTTTATCACTACTACCATCGTCGACCACAATTACTTCCCAGCCATATCTTTTCTCCGATAAAAACTCAATGACATGTTCCAAGGTATCCCTGATAATATTTTCTTCGTTGTAAGCCGGAATGATTAAGCTCAGTTTTATTTTATTGACCATGTTTTTATTCACCTGAGGCAATTATTGCAAATAAATAGGCTTATGGTCAAAGAAATAACTCAGTAGAGATCGCATAAATTTCAACTGTCAATTATATTGTGATCACTGTGTCCTTGATAAAATCCTCTTTCGATTTAATAAATTCTTTTTCTCCGTTGGCATTTTCCAAATATATTTCCGCATTAATATAAAACAGTTCCGGGTTTTTTCCTTGAAGATTTATTATTTGTTGAGCGATTGAATCCCTAGGTAAGGAAGCGGGTATAACAAGGTAATCATTATTTTTCAGACTTACACCCGGAATTTTAAGTACCAAGTTTTCACCAGGTTCTGTCAACGCAGGGTCAAGATAGCCTACATATCTGGGGTACTTATCAGGGATTGCACTCCTAACTCTATCATTAACTTGCGCAGCACTATCACCCGTAACTTCTGATAAAGCGGCCATATGTTTATTCCAATCAAACATCACCCTCGGAATAACATATACCGTCATCCAATCGCCTCTCCTTGCTAAGACTGTCCCGTTTTTATCCTCCAGTCTCAATATCGGAATCGACTTTTCATTAATAACAACCTTGCTTTCGGGAGTATAACCGGGCCATAAGTAATCCCATTGCCAGGAAATTTTCCATTGGTTGCGACTCTTAACGTAAACAATTGTTGGTTCGTGGACCAACTCCCCGTATTTAGTAACGTACTTAATTTTAAATTTGACACTCGCCTGTTTCTTTGATTTATCTATTTCTCCCACCTCCACCTTAATTTCTCTCGTTCCAAGCTCGCCTAAAAAACTCTCCCAATGATTAATAAAATCCGTTTCGCTTAAATTCTCTCTTTGTAATGGTGTCACGCTACGATAAAGCTCTCTATAAGCGCGGGTTGTGATAAACCTCGCTGCCGCTTGCACGTCTCCTGATGGATTATTAGAAGCTAGACTAGTTACCAAAAATGGAATATTAATAAGAATTAACAATAATATGACCCAGCGAACCTTTCTAAAAAAATAAACAATCATTAAAACAAACAACGGGATAGTAGGCATCAAATATCTGGGGTAAATTGAAATTAATGTATTAACGATTAAAAATACCGAAGTTAATCCTGTTATATAAATCCACTTTTTATCCCGTTTTCTAAGCGCTTTAATTAAAATAATGACCAAAACTACTACTCCAAGAGGCAAAATTAAAGTGCCATCGCCTAATGCGAATAACTTGTCCGGATGCCAATCCTGATAGTTAAAGAAAATAAGTCTCCATTGGTCTAGAAACACCGTAAAGGTAGAGTCCGGGTGTATATAAAACTTTAATTGTTTCTCGTGGAGTCTCAACCAAGGAATAGGGTTGGGGTGCCTTATAAAATAAGTATAGAAGGAAATAACATAACCGGCGAAAACCGAACCAGAATAATAAACCAGATCTAAAACCTTTTTGGTTGTAAAGAAAATTAAAATAAAACCCAACACCAATACAAATGGCGTATAAACTCCGGGTTTAGTCCCGGTAGCCAAACCTAAAAATACTCCAGAAGCAATAAGGGTTGAGTATTTTTGATTTGATAAAAATTTTATAAACATCCAGGTGTGTATCAAGTACAAGAACATCATCGGCAAATCCAGCATAGTTTGTTGTAATTGAGTTGCAATAAACGGAGTAGTAACGAATAAAAGGAGAGTTAACATAATAAACTTGTTATCAAACAGCTCTTTTGAAAAAAGAAAAAAGATGATAATCGAAAATAGGTAAAAAATGAGTGAAATCCAGTAAGGATTACCTAAATACATTTCGGCTAAACCATATAAAGACTTACCAAACGGCGGTATCTCAAAATTAACATTAAAAGGGTTTTCACCTTCAATCAACCTGTAACCGATAAATTTGTAAAGCTCGTCGTCAGATATGCCGCGGTTACTATTTGGGTAAGCCCACTGGGAATGGTAATAATAGTTCTCGTAATATTCCGGTTCGTATTTATAAAAAAAGATTTGTCTTGAAGAATAAATAACAAATCCAACAACTACAAAAATTGAAACGACTAATAATAACCGGGGATACTTATAAACGAATACCTTTGAAAAAAGATTTCGCATTTTCTGATTACATCTTAAATACCCAATGCTTTATCTGTTACCTGGAAAAAAAGCAGTGTTTCGCGGGAACCGTCGGGGCGGAAAGCTTTGGGGTATACAGCCAATAACTCTAAGCCTAAATTATCAGGATCGGTTAGTAGTCTTGAACTATTAATCACCAAATAGGTTTTATTTCCTGCTCCTTTGGATTCGACAAGGCTTCTTGGAATTTCTCTTATTGGTTGGCCGACTCCGATCACGGTTATTTCAGACAGGTCGTTCAAGTAAGCCTGAAGTGCGTCGGGCAAGGTTCCAAAATAGCCTTCTGTCCCAACAACAATTTTTTTCTCCGGCTCTTTTATGTACTCTTCGCGGATGATTTCAGAAACTTCATATATTCCCACTCCTGAAGTCCACTCCTCTAGATAGCCCGAGCGTATTACTCTTGGCAAAGGCGCATTTTTAGGCTGAGTAAGCAGTAAGTAATCAGACTTAAATGCGAAAAAGACATAAATAATTAATCCAACAACTAATATCTTTTTCGTCGACTCTTTATATTCAAAAAGCTTAAGAAATACTAAAGAGGCAAAAATATAAATAGTTGGTAGCGTAAAAAGGATATATCTGGCCGTAAAAACTCTAGCATAGAGGGCTGAAACAAAAAGAGGGATTGCCGACCAGACAAAAAGGAGTGCAATTTCCGCCCTTTGTCGATATTTATACCTTCTAATGTTTTCAATAAGTACTATCGTAATAAAAATAACCAAAACCCCTGGCCCCAACCTCCAGAGCCAATCAAAAATCAACCTAGTGTTTGGGACTAAAGAGCTCAAAGGGGCTGTCCACAGGTGGCTTATTGGATAAATATAATCCTGATTCCGTAACGTAATTTGTTGAAAATTCTCCCCAAGCCGAAGAATGTTATACATACCATATCCAATTACTAAACTTACAGAATAAAGAAACGATAGTTTTATTAAATGAACCAACTGTTTTTTGCCAAAAGATCGATTTTCCCCTCTTTTTGGCCAATTTGAAATGATCCAGGTAGTAGGTAAAAGTACAGTCAAAAAAAGAGCCGGAGATTTTGTCAAAAGTGCTCCTCCCAGTGCAAAACCAGCAAGCATTGCGAAGTCGAGCCGTTTTGTCTTCGAAGTTAAAACACCAAAGAATAATGTCCAGACGGTAAACATGGTTAACATTGAGTCAACTAATGCCAGGCGGTCATAAAACACCGAATACGGAGATATCGCCCAAAAAAGTGAGGCGACAAAGGCAATTTTTTTCGATTTAAAAAGATAAAAGCTTAGAGCAAATATTCCTATCAAAGTTCCCATGCCGTAAAAGACCGATGTTAATCTCCCAATAAATAAAGGGTCGGCAAATCTCCTTACTAAAAACATCAAAACCCACATAAAAAATGGCTGCTTTCCGTCGAGAAGAGGTAAAAAGCGAAGCCCCGGTTCAGCCCCCATCACCTGTGCCCAGCGAATATATATTGCCTCATCGCCGAAAATTGGCAAGTAGGTAAGATTAACAATCCGAAGAACCAGTGCTAGAGCAATAATTCCCGAACCAATAATTATTGTATTTCCCCACTCATTCCAGATTTTTTTCATATTCTTTATTCTTTAACTATTTTGTATCTCCCTCTTAATGCGTTGAGACGAACTTTCATTAAATCTCTAAATCCTTCCCATGAGTCTTTTATCGGGTTTACTTTAGTTCCTTCTTGATGGTGCCATTCAACTGGAACTTCGGCTACTTTCATTTCCAGTTTTCTCGCCAGGTATAACATTTCCAAATCAAATCCAGCCGAAACAGAGGCTCCTTTCATCTCCATTTTTTCATTAAATACTTGCATTTTTCTAAATATTTTTTCAGCAGCGGTTTTCTTGAATAATTTAAACCCGCACTGCGTATCTCTGAAAGGCAACCTTAAAACAACCTTTCTTAAAATGACAAATCCATAAGCCATCATCTTTCTTACTATTGGCGCACCTTCCCTGCCCTCCCTTGAGCCAATGACCACATCAAACCCTTTTTTAATTACTGGCAACAGTTTTTCCAATTGGTCAAGAGGAGTAGCCTGATCCATGTCAGTGAAAAGAACGATATCTCCTTGTGCTGCCAGCATTCCGGCAATCACCGTTCCTCCTTTTCCCCGGTGGGGTTCTTTCAAAACCCCAAACCCTTCATGTTTTTGGGCAAATTTTTCGGCTAGCTTAACTGTATCGTCTGACGAGCCATCATCGACAATTAATACTTCCCAGCTATATGTCTGTCCCTTTAAATAATCCCACACCCAAGATAATACCCCTCTTTTCAAATTTCCATGCTCATTATACGTAGGAATAACTATTGAAAGATCAATTTTTCTCATATCAACAAAGTTGTCTTATTATAACCTCCTTCTCCTTTGAACGGTTACCCCTCCAAACTTATGTTCTTCTTCAACCACGCCGATCCCATCTTGCCTCTCAAGCCAAGCCTCAAGTCGCCAAGGGTGCGGAGGATCAACCTCATATAAGGTATATAAAAGTGGAACTTGCTCATCTTTATTCATTTGACACAAACTATCACCACAACGTTTGGTTGCTTGCCATAAAAATAGATAATCATATGAGTGAGGAATAACCGGGGGTACGTAAACATCGACATTGAATTCCCCTCGATTATTGGTATTTTCAAAAACCCATTCAACAGCCTGGAGTTCGTTTCCTAAAGTAATATGTTCTGGCCCATCAACACCGGCAATAATAAAATACCTAATCAAAGGAATGTTGCTTAACGAAAACTGAAGGAAAAATAATATGACAACTATTTTTCCTAGTTTATTCCTCCAAAGTTTGCCTAAACCTAAAGATAAAAACAAAATTAACGGCAAGTAATAGCCAGTCATGTAATAATCGTATATATTGCCAAGATTACCTTGAAACAAAATATAACCAACCATTGGCACACCGAAAAATATTGCAAAAAGAGGCCATATTTCCTTTCGAAACTGCCCTTTTTTCTCCTTAAAAAGGGCTATTAATGAAATAGTCGTAAAAAAAGCTACCAAGGTTGGTTTTTCTGGAATGATTTTTGTGTGATATACATCCCAAAAAAATTTCATCCTAGTTGACAATACATTCCAAAAGTTTAGCTTAAAGCTTTTCTCCTCAACTAACATCTTTATAAAGTTATCAAGCAAGATATTGTCGTGTCGGAAATTAAAAGCAATTTGTGGGATAAAAGTTAGCAATAATATTCCAACAGAAATTAATAATGTTTTTTTATCTGGCAGGTTCTTTTTTTGCCAGAAAGCAAAAACAAAAATCATCGGTAGATAAAAAATCGCGCTGGCTGCTTCAAGTTGTAATGACACGCCAATAATTAATGCAATCATCAACCACCATTTTTTACTCTTACCTTGGGCCGTCTCCCACATCGACCAGAGTAAAACCATACTTGTAAAAAAAATTGGTGTTGGATTAGCCAACCATCGTCCTGCTTTTACTAACTCAAGAGAAAAGGCACCAATAGTGACGGCAATTAATCCGGCCGCTTTCCCTTGCATTTTGGTTCCCAATAAATAAAGCATAAAAATTCCCAAGGTAACCAAAAAAGCCAAAAAGTAAGCTGGTAAAGCTGGGTTTCCACCACTTATTAAATAAAAAGGGGCAATCAGATAATAATAAAAAGGTCCCAAAAATATCCCCTGTAAGCCTGTAACCGGCCCAATCAAAAAGGGTCTTCCCTCGTGCCACAATCTCCAAATTACCTTCGCATCTCTTCCCTGGTCATAATAAAATCCCAACAAATCCTCGGTTCGATAAACTCGGACGAAGAGAGCTAAAATTAATATTGTAGCCAGTAGTATGTAGTTAGCAGGATAGGATTTTATTTCACTAATTACGTCATCCCACCATTTTTTGAAGTAATCTTTCATTTGTTATTCTTAGCAAATTTTCTGGCAATCTGGAGAACTTTTTTAACTGCGCTGTCAAATTCCATCCTGGACACTTTTGCTCCGGCGGCATTCTCGTGCCCTCCCCCGCCAATCTCTTCTGCAAGAGGAGAAATGTCATAACCTGCTTTTGACCTGATACTCACAGATAATCTCTTTTTTATGTCCTCCACCATAATCATCCCAAAATCTACTCCCTTCACATTTTGGGCAAATAAACCTGCCGCCATACTTCTTGCCTCAATCGGTTTATCGTAATCTTCATATATCTGATACGGGATTGCCGCCCAGGAGAATTTATACTTTTTATCAAATTTCATTTCTCGCAAAATCTCACCCCAAAATTTCAAGATATTAATATCAAAATTTGAATAGATGCTTGCGACAATTTTTTCTTTATCGGCACCTTTATCTATCAAATCAGCAGCCAACCTCAATGTTTCCGTTGTCGTGTTTGGGTATCTAAACACTCCTGTATCACCTATTATTCCCGTTAAAAGTGGCATCGCTAAATCTTTAGTTATTTTTATTCCCCAATCTTCATATAAATAGTACATAAGTTCGGCATTTGACGACATCTCTTTCTTAATTAAATTAATCTTTCCGTATTTTTCTCCCGTTTCATGATGGTCAATCTTAATAATGTCAATGTCGGGCTTTGGAATTTTCTTATCTCCCGAGACCATGTACCAATCGGCAGAGTCTAAAGTTACCAGCAGGTTATGCTTTGAAAAATCGAATTTGGCAAAATTTACAGTTTCGATTTTGTCTAAGTGTTTTAGATAATCTAAATCGAAATTTACTGCACTCGGACATATTAGCCTTACGTTCTTCCTCATTTTTTTAATTACATAATACAAAGATAATGCACTACCGATAGAATCCGGGTCAGGACCCCGGTGGGCATTAATTAGAATTTTTTTAGCCTTTTTTATCTCGGCTAATATTTTTTTGGATTCTTTGTAATTCATCGCGAGTGGATTACTTTGTAGATAGTGACGCCGGCGACGTCCCATTGGGCAACTATTTTCCGCCAGCCGAAATTAGCAAGTTCCGACCGCTCATTAGTTTCCGGATTGCATCTTTCCCCCTTCACTTCGCAAACGACAAACAGCTGGTCGGTTAAAGTCTCATCAAGTATGTCAGCAATCGCAATCATAGCTGGTGCCTTCCACATTTCCAAGAAATACATATATGCTCCTTCATAATTTCTCTCCGCGATTACTGCAAAATTAAAAGGTTTACCCTCTGAAAATTCTATTACCGCTTTAGCTACTTCCTTTGTTCTTTGCAGCTGTCGATTAGGATGGTATTTTAACGGATTATGAACCAAATTTACATAAGACAACCACCCAACCATTAAAACCACCGCTACCAACCCTGCTTGTTTCGCATATTTTATAAGTCCTTCGGAAATACCCCCCAATAGAAGAAACGGCGCTGCAAAAAAGAAACCGTAATAATGGTCATAAATCTCTTGCTTATAAACCCCTAAACCAATCATCGCGATACCAACCCACACTGCTAATAACAAGTAGGCTCGAAGTCGCCGATTGGCTTTTTTGTCTTTTTTAAATTTGGATTTATAAAAAGATGTCAAAACCGCTCCAAACGAAAGTATGGGAATTATCTTCGCCGCAAAACTGCCAGCCAATTCATTAGTGCCGGTAATCAATCTGGCGCTGACTTTCTGTATTAATGGCCAAAGTTTTGGAATTGCCGTCCATGGCCGAGCCGAAACAGTAGTCTGGCGCTGGGTGAAAAACACTTTTATTGCTTCAAAATTGCGCCAACCATGCCTGGCATCGAAAATAACAAGCGGGCTCATTAGTAGTAAAAATAGAAATCCGCCAATAATGCTCTGCTTGATAAATTCTTTTACCTTTTGCCTTTCACCTTTTACCTTGACAAATGTTAGCAACCAAAAGAAACCCAAGGTTGGAATTAGAAGCAACCCTAAATAATGAGACTGAAGTACAAATGCTATTGATATTCCGGCAACTATCAGCCACCTAAACCTTTTAGATCCTTCTGCTTGTCGCCCCGTATTAGCGTAGGGAGACCAAAACTGCCAAATCGAGTAAATAGTTAATAGAGCAAAAAAAGGCATAATATTAGGATTCCATGAAGAGCGGGAATAGGTAATGATGACCGGAGTGATGGCATAAAGTAAGGAAGCAACAACCGCCGCAAACTTGCCGAACCATTCCCTGGCTACAAACCATACAAAAAATATAGTCGCTATTCCCAAAAGAGCAATCATTACTGCTGGCCCGACCGGTGAAAAGTTCGCCAATAGAAGCGCCGGGGCCATCATGTAATAATAAAGAGGGCCTAAGTACATATTGCCGATTGAAGTCCCCGGACCAACCAAAATCGGGTCAAAATCAACTAATAGCCGGCGTACCACAATAACATCTCTTCCTTCATCCCCCAAAAAAGTCATGTATTGGTCAATACGGTAAAGCCTGAAAAAAGCACCAAGAAGAAGAATTGACAATAAGACAACTGCCTCAAGCCGATTTTTTTGAATCCAGCTCTTGGCTTTTTCTAAAATTGAAAATTTCACCTGAGTTTTTGCCATAATTTAATAAGGTCGATGATGCTTTTAGCGACAACTTTAACATTTGCTCCGGTTTGCTTACCAAATTCCCGGGGATAGTGATGAACGCCAACTTCGGCGAACTTAAAGCCGGCTTTTTTTGCCTTAACCAGCATTTCAATCTGGGTTACTTTTTCCTCACCGACTAATGGTTGAATTTTCATAAAAACTTTCTTTTTGATTAATTTGAAACCGCAGGAATAATCCCGAACATTCAAACCCCAAAGCACTCTTGGAAGCATACCCCATACATAAGTGTAGAGCTGCCTTGTAAATGAATCAGCTCGCTTTAACCTATAACCCAAAATTAAATCATGAGTTTTTATGAAAGGTAAAAATTTATTAATTTCGGCGAAATCAAATTGGCCATCAGAATCCGTAAATGCCACCCAAGAATACATAGCCTTCTTAAAACCGCTTTTTAAGGCACCGCCATAACCTTGATTTACTTTATGGTTAACTACTTTAATATGTTTGACATTTTTGGCCAGTTTTTCGGCAATTTTTAGAGTATTATCACGCGATCCGTCGTTGACAATTAATATTTCCCATTTTTCGGCAACACTATCCAATACTTTTTTGGCTTTTTTTACTACTTTTTCTATATTTTCCTCCTCATTATATGTTGGGAAGAAAACAGAAATTTCTTTGATTTTGTTAGCCATAAATTCTTAGTTACGTTCAAAGTCTAGCACAAATGATTTTATCTAAGCTACCTAGTCAGGCTTGGGAGAATGTAGCTTAGCCTTGTGGTAAAATAGCTTAGGTTATGCAATCTAAATTGAAAAATATTCTGTCTTTATTAATCATCACTCTGGTACCGACACTTTTAATCTGGCTTCCGTTTTTTTTCAAGCTTGAGAGCTTCTGGAACATTCCCCTGCCTCAAGCCGGTATGGCAACCATCGTTTCAAATTTTGATGGTCCTTTATATTTAGTGATTGCAAAAACTTTTTATAATACTGATATCATTCGATTAAATTATTCATTTCCATTACCCTTAGAATATTACGCTGCTCATTTTCCGCTGTTTCCACTTTTAATTCGGGTTTTTGCGGTAGTAGTCGGGTTTCCCTACGCGATGTTATTTGTAACTATTGCCTCCGCATTTGCCGGAATTTATTATTTTCACAAATTCATTGCTGACTATGTAGGTGAAAAGAACGCCATGTGGGCAACTTTTGTTTTTTCCATTTTCCCCGCTCGTTTTTTGATTTCACGATCGGTAGGCTCTGCAGACCCATTATTTATGGCGGCTGTACTTGCATCGATATACTATTTTAAAAATAAGAAATATTTGTTGGCCGGCATTTTCGGGGCAATGGCACAATTAACAAAATCGCCGGGAATATTGCTATTTTTGGCTTATCTTGGTGCAATTATCACACCGTATGCGAGAAGATATGCCCTAGTCCCTTTTGCAAAATGGGTTCGCTTACTAAATATTCGCAAAAAACTGCCACTGCTTCTCATACCCTTTTCTCTAATTTTGGTTTTTTCTATTTACCAATATGCTTATGGTAATTTTCTGGCATATTTCAAATCGGGGGATAATATTCATTTGTTTTTCCCTCCATTTCAGATTTTTAATTACTCCTCTCCTTGGGTAGGAACATTTTGGCTTGAGGAGGTCTTGTTCGTTTATCTTTTGGCAGGCTTAGGTTTAATGAAGTTAATCGGGAAAAAAGAAACGGCTCTTGCTTGGTTTGTAGGCATATATTTTGTTTCAATAACCTTTGTCTCCCATCGGGATTTAATAAGGTATTCACTTCCTATTATCCCTTTTCTATATGCAGCATTTTCCGATATAGTCGTAAAAAGGGAATTCAAAATTGTTCTGGCAATTCTTGTAATACCGATTTATCTTTATTCGCTTTCCTTCATTTCCCAAAACGTGATGCCCATCTCCGACTGGCGCCCCTTTTTGTAATACTAAACGTGAGAGGTTTTGAGAGTTATTTCCCCCTAGACTGGTATTCTGTATGGGAGGTCCTGAAAACCGGCGGAATCAACCGCAACGATTAAAATTCACGGGTTTTATAAGAAACAATGGCAGGGAAGTTAGTTTTAATGGCAATAATTGGGTCCCGTCTGAAAACGGATTTCACCGAGAGGAAAATCCTACCGAACGTCCGGTAATCTATCAAGCTCCGCGCCCCGCAAGCGAAAACGGAAGAGGTCCAAAACAAATCAGCGGTTCATTGGAAATATCTACCTCTGCAGATTAAAATACTTACCTAATGAGTGTTGAATCCCTATCATTAACCAGCGATAAAGACATAATTGAATTCTCCGGCCGAGGTACGATTTATTCTCACACTACTGTTTTCCAGGCACCTAGCGGATTCGAAAAATATGCTCCATATCCAATAGCAATTATTAAACTTGATGAAGGTCCTCGAGTAACTGCTCAGCTTACTGATCCAGACCCTGATAAACCATTTGTGATAGGAATGAAGGTTGAAATGGTAACCCGAAAATTGAAAGAGGATGGCGATCAAGGACTTATAGATTATGGTTATAAATTCAGGCCACTTTTAGAAAAAGACTCTTAATCCGAGTATTCTGCCAGATAATAATTCAGACTTGATTTGTATTGCAATGGATTAAAGGCAAGGTTTCGCCTTTTAATCTCTAAATATTTCCCATACCCTTGCGCGGCTTCCTTTGCTCCTAATCTATATTTCCGTTTATTTCCTTTGATTATTTTTTCCTTATCTAGAAAACGGTAATTTTGTAGCTTGAAGCTAGAAAAACTACTTTTGCTTGATAATTTCTTGGGTAGTTTTAGATGAAATATTTCTACTCGCACGTCAGCAATATCTAAAAACATAAAAGGCTTAGGCCGAGAAGAAATAATATCCGGCATTTTTCTTTTAATAGCCAGTTTGGTGAATACTTCCTGCTGGAGAATTCTTAATATCGCGTCTTCTCTAGAATCTCTTTTTCTGGAAAAACCCATTGGTATGGAAGTTGACCCATACGGCTTTCCCAGAGCTAATCTGGGAGTAGAAACATCATCACCAACTAATATTTTATTTTTATTACTGGCGGGAACAATTATCAGCCCGGTTGCCAAGCGTCTGGTAATACCTTCTTTGACATAACTGACGATTCTGTACATTGTTGCCGCCGAGGTCATAAAGCTCGGTGGCATTTTTTTATATAACGCCTCGAGGGGAATTTTTTCCTCAGCAAATCTAGTCATAAAACCCAAAATCTCGGCCATTTTGCTATTGGGACCTGCAGCTTTTATTATTCCCCACTTAGTTAGTAACCGGTGGTAATGAGCATGAGAAATAGGTAGGCAGTATTTATTTATTCGAAGTACTTCATCAACGGAGCCGTATTTCAGATACTCGGAAACCAAAAGCTCGCTAAATCTTTTTTCATCGGTGAATAAATTCTTATCCCGCATGAAGGTAATTATTTCTTCTTGCTCCAAGGCAGCTTCCAAGTCTTCCAAATGACGACATTATACATAAAGTAGTTATATGGAAGAATCAAGAATAATATTATAACGGGCAAAAGCAACTGACGGTATTGAGCACCAAAGAAACGGACTCCTAAAGTTCCAAAGATAGTCTGAATGACCAAGGCTCCACCCGAAGTTAAGTTAAACTGGAAAAATTTGTAAAGAATTTTACCCAGGCCGCTAATTTTTTCCTGCTTAAATGTCCAGACGTTATTAAGAATAAAGTTTGAAATAATAGCCAGCTCCGTAGCTACCGCCCATATCGCTGCTTCAGGAAGACTGAAACGGGCGAAAAACCAGAGTCCAAAGGCGTTGACCAAGTAACCAATAAATCCAACGGTTCCGAACTTAAGAAACCTTTGTTTATCTTTTATTCCTAAAATGATTGCAACCTTTAGGGTTGCAATCATTTCTTTAGTATCAAATTTCGATTTTTCTTGAGTTCTGGGAGCAAATTTCAGTGGCACTTCGACCGTCTTTTTTGAATTTTTGATGCTTTGATAAAGTAAATCGACTTTGAAGGCAAAACGCTCGGGCTCCATCAGATTATCCAAATCTATTTTATCCAAGACTCCTTTTACTTTTGTTAATCGAAAACCGGTGGTCAAATCATGAAGCTTAGGTTTCAAAAGAACTAAGCGGATGAACAAGTTGCCAAAATAACTGACCGCTTTTCTAAAAAACGCCCATTCTTTTGGAATTGAGCCTCCCGGAATATAACGCGAGCCAATCACATAATCCGCCCCAGCAAGATACGCTGCAACCATTGGTTTAACATATTCTGGCGGGTGCTGAAAATCCGCATCCATTTCCATTACTGCATCGGCCACCAATTTTTCCATTGCATGTTTCATCCCGCGAATATAGGCCCAACCTAAACCTTGCTTTTTAGCCTCCAAAATATGCAAGTTTGGGTATTTTTCCATATTCTTTCGGACAATTTCCCCCGTCCCATCGTCAGGAGAACTATCGGAAGGCAAGTCGTTAACAACTAAAAGATGCATTTCGGCACCGGTAATTTTGGGAAATTCCTTCTCAAATAACGCCGGAATCATTTTCGAGATATTATCCGCCTCCTTATAGGTCGGCATGATGATAACAACTTTGTCCATATAGATTAACTGTAGCAGAAGGGTATGTGTGAAAACAAGCTGAAGCTATTCATAACGAATAGCTTCAATAGGCGACAGATTCGCAGCCCGGCGCGCCGGAAAGACTCCAAAAAATATCCCAATCGCTGAAGATACCACTAGAGTAATCACTACTGCTAATAAATTAATTGCTGCCGGGAAAAATGTCCTTACCCCTAAAACAATCAAAGTGGCTAGCAGAAGACCCAGTAAGCCACCCAATAACGATAATATGACCGCCTCGGTCAAAAATTGGAGCAAAATATCTCTTTGGGTTGCTCCAACCGCCCGCCTAATTCCCACCTCTTTTGTTCGCTCCGTAACACTGGCATACATAATATTCATAATCCCAATCCCTCCAACAAGAAGGGAGATTGAACCAATTGCCACCAGTACTCCATTGACAATATTAAAAATCTCATTGACGGTAGATAATAGCTCGGTCTGGTCAGTAACGGCAAAGTCATCTTCTTCATACCTTTTTAATAGCACCTCTTCAGCTTTTACTTTCACTGATTCTACATCGTCTTCGTCTTCTACCCCTAAGTATATTGTCCAAAAAGTTTTATCCGGGTTCATACTGCCATAAGTTGTTTTGTAAGGTATTATAATGCTATTGTCCTGCTCTCGGTCACCGGTATTTTCTATCACCCCAATAATCCTAAATCTTAGATTATCAAAGCGAACTGTCCTGCCTACTGCGTCTTCAGCATTCCCAAACAAATTCTCGGCTGCCCTTTCTCCCATTACTCCCACTTTCGCTCTTGCTTGGACGTCTGACTTTGTAAAAACTTCTCCTTCAATTATATTTGTATTCATGAGTTCAAAAATGTCAGTATTAGTTCCTTCAATATAAAGATATTCTTCTTCCGTCCCCGACTCAACCAAAGTAGACTTGAAAAAAAGAGGTACTGTATATTCAACGTTGGCAATCCTGCTTAAAGAATTTAAATCTTTCTCGTCAAACTCAATCCCCCCAACAAAAGCCCCTGCAAACCCTGCTCCTTCCCCGCCAAACCCGCTTCCGGGCATAATCATAATCAAGTTAGCTCCCAAATTCTCAAACGTTTCTTTAAGATAGTTTTTGAGACCCAGGCCCAAGGCGATAAGCATCACCACCGATAATACCCCGATCATAATTCCTAAAGAGGTTAAAACGGTTCGCACTTTGTTCCTTCTGAAATCTATAAAGGCTGTCTTTATTAAATGAACGGCTCCGTTTTGAATTTTCATAAATACTTTTCGACAATCGCTCCGTCGCGAATAAAAATATTTCTTTTCGTTCTATTGGCTACAGCTTTCTCATGCGTCACAAGAATAACTGTTACTCCTAGCTTTTTATTTAAATCCTCAATCGTATCTAATATCTCATCGCCTGTTTTTGAATCTAAATTTCCGGTCGGTTCATCAGCCAATACTATTTGGGGTTTCATCATCAATGCTCTTGCAATGGAGACGCGCTGCTGTTCTCCACCCGATATTTTGTTGGGGAAAAAATTACTCCTGTGTTCTATCCCCAACTTCTTAAGAAGCTCTTCGGCGCGAGTAGTAGGATTAAAATTGAGGTTTCGTTTTGCATATCTGGCCGGGAGCATCACATTTTCAATTACGGTAAATTTATTTATAAGATTAAATTGCTGAAAGACAAAGCCGACGTATTCATTTCTAAGCTTGCTTAGCTCCTCATCATCTAATTTTGAGACATCTTTCCCGTTTAAGTAAATCTTCCCGCTGGTCGGGTGTTCAAGCAAACCAATAAGATACATCAGGGTAGATTTCCCCGAACCGGAAGAGCCAATTATGCTTACGTACTCCTTCTTCTTAATCTCAAGAGTAACGTTGTTGACCGCTTTAACCTCTTCTTCGCCTAGAAAGTACGATTTGCTCACACCTTGAAGCTTAATCATATACCGCGTCACCTTCTTCTACATCACCGATAACCTCTACTCTCTCTTCTCCCTCAATTCCTACCTCTATATTAACCTTGTTATTCTTTTTCTCTAAATTAACGTACTTTCCACTTGTGTCCGAATTTATGTATTTTGGAGGAAGATAGAGCACATTATCCCGCTCAGATATGACGAATTTTGCATCACCGGTCATTCCAATCCTAAGTTTGGAAGCATCTATTTCATCCACAAAGATAACTTTCACTTTATAAGCGGTACCGATTTCTCCAGCCATGGGGCTATAGCTGATAAAATCAATTTTCCCTTCAAATTCATCGTCGGAAAAAGAATCAAGAATCAAATTGACTTTTTGGCCTTCAAAAAGGTCGATTACTTCGCTCTGGTCGGCAGTTACTTCAAAATATATTGTTTCGGGGTTAACTACTTCAACCTGTGTTTCGTTAAAAAGAACGTTTGTTCCCGTAAATGGGTTAGCAAGAAAGGTAACAATGCCGGCAAAAGGCGCTCTTAATGTAAGGTTGGATAAATTCCTTTGTGCTTTGATGTTGGAAAAGACGGTAATGTCTTTGGTTGCTTCTGCGGTAGTTCGAGTAGAAGTCTCTGAAAATGTTTCACTGTCTTCTTTTCCCTGCAAATCGTCGTAAACCACATCAAGTGCTGCGGCAGAGCTTCTTAAATTGGCATCGGCAATTTTTAAATCTTGCGATAAGTTAGTCGTGTCAAGCCTCATCAATGATTGGCCCTTTTTTACCTCCTCACCCTCAGATACTCCCACCCAGCTAACACGTCCTGAGCCTTGAAATCTTAAAGTGGCATGCTCAACCGCCTTCACCTCACCGGTAAGAATTATTTCCTCGCGAACTGTTCCCAGCTTAACTTCAACGGTGTCAACATCTCCATCTCCGATTGTAAATCGATAAATTCCAAAGCCGGCAACGATAATAACAAAAATTACAATCAGAAGCTTTTTCCTTTTAAGAAGCCTTTTGAATATATTTTCCTTCTTCTCGGCAGTCATAGTTAATACCCTTCCAGCCTAACATCTTATCAAAAAAACTACCAACACTTAAGGCTTTCTTATGAAAACCCTTTTTCGTAGAATTCCAATTTCTGGGATTTCGTGGCAAAGAGAGGTGGTAGAAGCTTGATATAATATAGGTATGAAAAAGATTTTGTTTATCCTTTTAGCTCTTTTCCTCATTTGGCTGTTTGTTAGGTTTGTATTAGGTGGACCTGAGGATGACTGGATTTGTGTTGAGGGTCAGTGGGTAAAACACGGCAGCCCTGTTGCCCCAAGGCCTCAAGAAGAGTGCGATTAAAAAGTAGTAAAATTATATATAGTACAATATGTTTATGAAGTTTGATATTTTGACAGTTTTTCCGGAAATGTTTGGCGGACCCTTAGATACCTCGATGATTAAAAAGGCCAAGGATAAAGGTTTGGTGAAAATAAAAATCCACAACTTAAGAAAGTGGACTAAAGACGCTCACAAAACAGTTGACGATAGACCATATGGAGGCGGCAAAGGAATGATATTTATGGTCGAGCCTATCTTTGAAGCGCTCAAGTACTTTTCTCCAAAAGATAAAACGAAAAAATCAAAAGTAATTCTTCTGTCTCCTCAGGGAAAAGTTTTTAACCAGAAAAAAGCCCAAAAGCTGGCGAAACTGGATAGATTAATACTTTTGGCCGGTCATTATGAAGGATTTGATGAAAGAATTAGGGAACACTTAATAGATGAAGAAATTTCGATTGGAGACTATATTCTCACCGGAGGAGAATTGCCGGCGATGGTAATCGTCGATTCTGTAGTTCGCCTTTTACCGGGAGTGCTCGAGCCAGAAGCGGTCGAGCACGAATCCTTCTCACCTAGCATCAAGGATCCAGCATCTAGCATCTTACTAGATTATCCTACCTATACCCGTCCTGCCGATTTCAAAGGCTGGAAAGTCCCCGAAGTGCTTCTTTCCGGAGACCATGCCGAAATAAAAAAGTGGAGAAAGAAAAAATCAATTGCGAGAACTAAAAAGAAAAGACCTGACTTAATTAAGAAGTAGAAAAAAAATAATTGCTGCGGTTAATCCCCCGGCAAAATCCAAGACAATATCGGCAATTGTATCCATCTTTTCCTGCTTAAATCTGTCTTCCTTCAGAACAAACCGCCATAGCAAATATTCGTAAACCTCCCAAAGAAATCCAACTCCTAAAGCCCCTACAACCGCATAAAAATAATTACCGGTGAAGCTATAAAATAATGTGGCCACTAAAAAGCCTCCGGCGAAATGAAAAGGTGCGTAAAAACGGTTTCTAATAATATTAAATTTGAAGGTAGCAACTTGAGCTAAAACAAAAAGTAAGATTAAGCCCAGAGTGCTAACTAGTCTAAGGTTTGCCATTAAAAAAATTATATATCAGTTTGGCGATTTTAAAGAATATATTTTCCTTATTTTTTACCAACAATATCTCAGAAGAAGTCATTTTTTCGATTTTGATAATTTCTTGATTGTAGCTTTTTGCATCTATGGTCAATTCATTCTGTCCGGGTACTATTAATATAGCGAATTCGCCATTTTTATTAGTTTCCACAGCTTTTCCATTGGAAATAACTTTCGCACCTTTAACTCCTCTACCCAATTCATTGACAACTATTCCTGATAATACTTTAGGTGTGTAATAGCCGGATAAAACTTCTACCCCGCTCTTTTTGCTGCCATCGTCTCTCCAGATATTGGTAGTTCCTCCAAAACCGGTCCAATAATTAATCCCGGCTAAGTCCTTTATGTTTGCAAGCTCAAAGAGTGCCTTATCAATCCACAAAGCCTGCTCATATTCTGTCATCACTCCGTGAATATCGGGAATTGGCGCGCCGAATTCCCCCAGAATAATATTTCCTTCGCTTCTTTCTGATAATTGTCTTATATCCTTCGATAACTGCTCAGGATCTTTAATATAATGGTCGATGACAATAATTCCTCCTAAAGCTTGGGTCGTCTTTTTGTCCATCACCAGATACGCCACATCACCATTCATAGAAAAATAGTTTGAAGCGACATTCTTCCCAATACTACTGAAAGCTTCTTTTGATACCTTATATTCCGTAATTAAAAACTGCCGGTAGCCCGCTACATCTTTGGTGTCTCTCGGGTCACCGGGTCCTCCGTTTTCGCACTCGGTACAAGAGGTAAAAATATCACCATTCTCAAAAATTTCAAGATTTCTAAGAATAAAATCTTGCGTTTTTTGAAGATGTTCTTTTTGGTCAATCTTTTGATATCCAAACCACTCTTCCCAACCGGAAAAATTTCCTCTAAACCATACATTTAAGTTATTCGCCCTCGCTGCTCTGATCCACATTTTCAAAAAAGGTATAAATTCTTCATCGTACGGAGTACCAATGGCTACATGGGTCGCGCCAGTTGCCGCAATTTCTGCTACCTGCATATTGATTATCTCTCCGAAGCTGACGTCGTTGAGCTTTTCGCGGGCTAAGTCTCGGGAAAACTTCATGGTGTCTATTGATTGGATTTCCCAATAGTTTTCTTTCGCCAAAGCTGCCGTTGGGGTGATGAGGAAAATTAGGGTGATGAGGAAAATTATAAGGAATTTCATTCTTTACTTTTGATTTGCCAGGATGGCACGTGTTTCTACAAATGCCCGATATTCCGGCCTCAATTTGTAAATATCGGCAAAGGGATAATGGTTAACTAAGCTATAATATCTTTCCCAATCAGTATCCTTGATACCAGCGAAAGTCATATCATTCAAATCATGGGTACGCATCACAATCCAGGTTGCCCACACTTGGGGATTTCCGGTAGCCATATCCCAATAATCTCCGGTGCCTTCATGGATAAATCTTTTCATTGGTAGTCCCGAGGAGAAAATAATCGCGTCATGCGAGGCGACTGATATTAAAACAAATCCTTCGTCGTCGGTCACATTTCTTTCCAACCAACCGCTGACTTCTGCCACGTTTTTACCGCTTGAACCAATTAACGCATCATCAATCGTAACTGCATCATTATTTAAAAACGCAAATACGGTAACAAATAATACTAGGCCCACCAATGCCGGTCTTAAGCGTTTAAGCTTATCAAATAAATATCCTGCAAATATCGCAATCGACGGCATCAGCATGATTCCGTAGCGAACATTAAACCAGGTATCTCCCATTACTCCCTGGACAAAAAGAACCGAGTGACCGAAATACAAAGCTAATATATTAAATAAAAGAGGAGTAGCTAAGGCAAAAGTAGCTACTTTCACCTCGTTTTTAATAACTTTACTTTTCCAAAGAATTATTGCTCCTGCCGCACCAAGCAGTGCTACAAAGGTGTAGGTGTTGTAAAAAAGGGCATATAGATATGCTTTTGTTGATAAATATAAATTACCCTTGGTAAACAATTCTCCGGCTGCAGCAATTTGAGTCTGTTGGGTGTGTGCCGAAAAGGGACCAAAGATAAAATATAAGGGGTCTGCAAAAATTAATATATTCCACAAAAACCAAAGGAAAATTCCGAATCCGCCTAAAGTTGCAAAAAGAACAACCGATCCTTCGGCTTCTTTATAGCTTTTCTTTTGAATGATATTAATAAAAATCAGGATTACCGTAACTAAAAGCAAAAACCATCCATCGTATCTAACTAGTGTTGAAGCCATTATCCAAAATGCACTTTTTATTAAGTTGACAATTTTTTCACTTTTGAAGTAAAGCATTAAATAATACGCTCCTGCCGTCATCGTGGCCAACAAAAGAAGCTCGGTCATCGCGGTGGAAGTTAAATACAATATATTTAAATTAGCAATGAAAATAAAAACGGCAAAGAGCCTCCCCAAAACGCCTACTTCAAGCTTTTTCAGATAAAGGTAAATTATCAAGCCGGTAGCGATGAAAGAAACCATCGATTGAATTGCTCCCGATAATCCCGAATGCCAGAAAAAGTCATTCCAGATAGTAGGAATCATCAAAACATGGGGAAGAGGAAGCCAAACAGAACCAATCTGGGCTAACCCGGGTTTTAGTCCTTCGACAACACGCCGGCCAATATCAAGGTGGCTTCTAGCATCGTTATATTTAAGTCCCAACTCGTTTGCATAATAAAAATCAAAGGCAAAAAGAGCCAAGACTGTTAAAATCACCAAGACTGCTACCTTGGCGTTCTTATCTATAAAGTTCCCTAACTTTTTGAGGAATTCTGTTGGGACAGATATCTCGAAAGTATAATTTATTAATTTGTTGAGCATATTTAATCTTCTAGCTTATAAAAATAAACAGTCGGGGCGATAACTACAAACAAAACAAGGGTTGACAGAAAAACATAGTAGCTAAGGGCTGATACCCCGCTATCCTTTAATAATCCGAATACATAAGACTTGGACTTATTTTTAAATAGCATGTCCCAATTCCGCTCATATGTATATTTTTCTTGCTTTTCATATCGGATAGATAACTCTTGAGCTTCGATTTTCGGCGGATTGCTTGAAGAAGTAACCGCCCCCAATGTATTTACTGCTAATGAGTAGGCTAAAACTAAGTAGAAAATCACCATAAATAGTTTGTGTTTCCTATATTTTGCTAAGGCAAACGGTATAAACACCGCTAGCATAGCATAGCTGGGAATTAGGTATCTGGAACCAAATGCCCAACCGCCCCACGGATCTATCCATAATGAGTATAAAAGCAGATTAACTCCGGCAATCGAAACAAAAAGAGGCAGCTCCTTTTTCTTGCTATAAGCTAGCTTCATTCCCAATAACCCAAAAAGAATAACCGGTGCATAAACCAAGATTCCTCTATCAGGACTGATTAAGTGAATATAGAGTCCATTAATAAGTTTTCTTGTCTTGAAAAAGCCAAGCGCACTTTTTTCTTCCACGGCTTTTAAAGGATTATCAATTTCCGGTAAAACCAGCGTCTTTCCCAATATCGGTGCTCCCGTTGATGTTACCTCGGCAACGCCATCCACCGTTCCCGAAAGCCTAAAAGGACTGCCGTAAGATGCATCATGAAACCAGAAGAAAAATATTAAGGGTAGGATAACTCCAACAACCGCGGTCAGCTTCCCGATATTAATAGAAAACTTGGTTCTTTCTCCTTTTGTTCTAACTTTAAAAATCCTGGCGAGTGAATAAATCATTACCGGCAGCATTAAAAAAGCATTGGGATAATCAACAGAAATAGCTAGGGCATACAAAAACCAGACAATAAAATGGGATTTCCAATCCGAATATTTTAATAATATAAATACACTTGAAAGAATAAAAAACGTTGAAAGGTGGTGTTGATACAGTGTTACCGCATAACTAAAGGCGGGAGTAGCAAAAAGAAATATCATCGCCGCAATTATTGCCGGCAGTTCTTTTGCACCTAATCTTTTGGCAATCAATCTGATAAGAACAACGTTTAAAAGAGCAAAAAATGAAGCAGTCGCAAAAGCACCAACCTGCGATATCCCCATCGCTTTACCTATTAAATATCCCGGTATAGAAATAAACGATACCGCCGGGGCAAAAAGGGAAACATATTTTCCGTCGATATAGCCCAAATCGGGCGTGGTAAAACGAGCGATATCATCAGAGAAGCTAACCGATTTGTCTTCAACAATCGAGTACAAAAGGGCAAATCTTCCCCGCTCGGGAGAAAGTTCAAAAGGACCGTCTTCAACCCATTTATCGCTATTTATTTCCTTGCTGTCGGGAATTCCCGGCAAGCCACGAACGGACAATATGAGAATAAAGGCGGTAATTAAAATTAATATTATGTTAAGCACTTTTTTCATATTGATAAATCTACCTTACGTGTACCTTGACTGCTTCAGGTATACCGCGAAAAATCTGTCTTTCGACAATTTCTTTTTCCAAAACTCCTTCAAATTTAGTAGCAGCAAGATCCCAATTAAAGCGCTGAGACCACTCGTAGGCATTTTGGGATAGTTTTTCACGCATAATACCGTTGGATATCAAACTTTCCATAACTTGAGTCAGTTTTGCCAAATCGCCTACGGGAAATAAAATCCCTGTCTCGCCGTCTATAACAGAATCTCTTAAACCTTTAACATTAGAGGCAATAACCGGAGTTCCTGAGGCGTTGGCTTCAATTACCGTAAATCCCCAGCCTTCGATCAAAGAAGGCTGCACCGCCACCCAGCTTTCGGAAAATAAACGTTTCCGCTCTTCATCGCTGACTCTGCCTAAAAATTCAACTGCATGTTCAATCTTTAGTTTCTTGGCCAGTCTTTTTAACGCATAAAGACTCTCACCAAGCCCGGCGATATTTAATTTTGCATTCGGATGTTGGGCATAAATTTGAGCAAAAGCTTTGATTAATATATCAATGTTTTTATAATCTTTAAGCCTGCCTAAATAAACAAAAGACGGATATTTTGTTTTTTCTGAAATACTAAACTTTTCCGTATTAATTCCCGGAGTGATAATTTCAATATTTCTTTCCTCCGTCCAAACCCTTGCTAAAATGTCGTCTTTGGAAGAGTTGGAAACGGTAACGACCGAGGGGTTACTGTAAAAATAAGGCATCACCTTTGACTCCAAAAATCCGGCCAAATTGGAAAATGGGAACCTTAAATACTTTCTAAATACTTCTTGGTGAACGTGGTGGATTAAAAGAATTTTTGGTACACCAACAAAAAGCGGCGAGAAGAAAGGTACGCCGTTTTCCGAATCAACAACAATATCAAATTCCCCTCGAAGTCTGAAAAGATAATATAAAGCTGCAAATAGGTAAACAGTGTAGAAACCCCCGCGCCTTATCACGTTGACGCCATCCACTTGTCCATTTCGGCCTGATTTTCCGTCCCATCCGCAAAAAATGGTAACGCTATGGCCTTTTTCTACCCAGCGTTTTGCCAGCTCTTGAATATAAACTTCTGCACCTCCGGCCCAAACATGCTTTGTATCTCTCCAGTTGAAAATTAAAATATTTCTTTTACCTTCTTGAGCTTTATCATTCAGGTTAAGAGATGCAAATAGCCCAAGAAAATCGAGTGCGTTTCTGACAACGACCGCAATTGGCCAAAAGATTGTACTTAATAATTTAGTAACAAATCCGATACCTAACGTTAAATCCAAATCAATAGCAATCGAAAATGTAGGTAGAGTCTTTTTACTTCCTTTAAGATGTAATCCGTGCTGAGTTTTCTCCCAATAATGGGGCTTAACTACAAGCTGATAGAGGGCAATGACGGAGGCAACGCTTGCCATTATCCAATAAAAAGGGACAAAGAATACGAATTTTAATAGTTCCCATTGGCGCCTTTTGGCTGCCCCAATCATGTAGGTATAGAGGTAGATAAAGTTGCCGAAAATAAGGGTGATTACTGCAATGTAGAAAATCGGCGCCGGGTAGAGGGCTTCGATAGCCGGACCAACTAAGCTATTAAGGGCAAAATAAGAAATCGTTGCCAGCCATAAAATAGGGTTAATCAACATAAATACCATTCTCATCCCAATTACAAGCTGAAAAATCAAGGAGTGAATACCATGCTTTTTATAAAAATCGATAGGATCCCGCATGTGGACCAGATAAGTCTGAAGATATCCCTTAATCCATCGTGACCGCTGCTTCAGCCAGCTGCCTACCTTTGAATTTGCCTCCTCCAGTGTTACCGAATCCAATATTCCTGTTTTAAATCCTTGCCTGTAAAGTCTTACCCCCAAATCACAATCTTCGGTTACATTAAAAGAATCCCAGGCATATAAATATCTCAAAGCCGAAGTTTTAAAATGATTGCTGGTACCGCCTAATGGTATCGCCGTATTAATTGATTGAAGTCCCGGTAAAATAAGGTCAAACCAAAGAGAATACTCGGCGGTAAATAAGCGGGTAAGTAAATTATAATTGGTGTTGTAATAGTTTAATTTCGATTGCAGACAAACTATATCCGTACTTATATTGTTAAAGGCAATATAAGACTTTTTAAGCTGAAGTGGGTCAGGTCTGTCTTCGGCGTCATAAATAACAACATATTTTCCGGTGGCATGAGCCAAACCGTAATTGCATGCTTTGGGTTTGGTTTTGGGCTGCGAATCAGGAACAATCATTACACGGACATATGACGGCAAGGTGGTATTATTTGACGCTTGGATAGTTTCGACATCGTCCTCCTCCAAAAGCAATAAAACGTCAAGCTTATTTTCCGGCCAGTCAATTGCATCAATTGCCTTTAAAAACTGAGGTAGTACATTTGCTTCTTTATATAAAGGGCATAAAATTGAATATATCGGCAGATTCTCTTCTTTTAACTTAGCAATTTCATCATCGCTCACTTTTATTTCGGGAGGAAAATGAAGACTTTTGAGAAGAATACTAAAACTAAAAACTAGATCGATAAAATAAATCAAAGAAAGTACGGCAATTAAAAAGATAGCCGTGAGCTTGGCGCTTACTAGTAAACCTAAAAATACTAAGGCCGATATGGCTCCTATGGCTATTTTTTGCCATGGCACTAATGTTTGTAGAGCCGATTGTTCTTGAGGAAGGTGGGTGTGAGTAATAAACCGACGGCCGCGATATGCAACGCCGGCACCGATGACTGCGTCTCCGTTTTCCGGCTTAAGCTTTTTTGCTTTTCCGTTATTGAATCTAAGTTTAATCGCCGATTGAGCAATTTCGGCCGCGGTTTTTACTAAATCGACTTTTGACTGACCGTTTTTTCGCTCAGTAAACTTAATATCAATACTGCCGATACCGTAACCTAATCTTTGAGCGACAGTTAAAAGCGGCATATCCAGAGTCCAAGGAGTTACGTCTTTTTCATCAAGGCTCTCTATTATTTCCCTTTTGAAAATTTTTAAGCCGCTTTGAGTATCGCAATCAAAACCTAAAAGCATTTTTTCAAAGATTAAGATATTGGCAATTGATCCGATTTTTCTTAATGGAGAAACTCCGTTCATCTTTCTATTGGCAACAACCACACCGTGGGTTTGAGCTAACCTATACATTTCAGGAAGCGCCTCGGGCGGGTACTGCAAATCGCCGTCAATCATGGCAACGTATGGAGCATTTGAGCTTAAAGCCCCTTCCAAAATCGAGAAGGCTTTCCCTTGTTTTCCTTTTTTACGAATTAATGTTACACGAGAGCCATTTGTGTGGCCATTTCCATTGGTTGCATCATAAATCACCCCTTTCTTCCCGTTTTGCTGATGACCGTTGTCAGCGTGCTTTTTAACGACATCTCCCGTATTATCAGTCGAATAATCATCAACGAATATAAGGTTATAGTTAATATTGGCTTGAGATAATGAGGAGTCAATCCGCAAGACTAGCTCGTCAACGGACTCAGCCTCATTATGAACCGGTACAATGATGTCTAAATCTGCCATAAAATACAAATACCCACGGCCTAGGCATGACCCGTCAGACGGGTCAAACTGGACAGGTTATGGGTTACAAATGGATATAGTATTATACTAAAGGAGGTTTGGCTTATCAAGCCTGAGGAGCCTCATTTTAATTTCTTCTTTTGAAGCTGATTAGCAAACTCGTCTACCGCCTCTTTCCAGTTTCTGAATTTTAAACCCAGTACCTTTTGAGTTTGCTTTGTATCAAGCCCGCCTAGCATCGGCCTGGGATTTCTTCCCGAGGTTTCAAGAAAGGCAGCTAGCGTCCCTTTTTCGGGTGCATTTTTTACACCCCTTGCCTTTCTCAGCAAATACTCGCCGAAACCATAATAGCTGACAGTATCGTTGGTACCGACATGATAGGTGCCTGCTTGTTTAAGCTGAATCAATTTTTCTAAAGGCTTAACAATATCATCTATTAGTAAAGGAGTAATTATCTGGTCAGTAAATAAAGGGTATAGAGAATCATTATCGAAAAGCTCTAAAATTTTTCTGGCGGAATCAATCTTTTCAGGATAAGGACTTGCTCTAAACGGATAGGTGATTCGCACAATCGCCGAATAAGGTTGATTTTTGCGTACAGCCCGCTCGCCTTCCAACTTAGTCCAACCGTACCAGCTTATCTTTTCCGAAAAACGAGGAAGCCTGGCGTCTTCCTTATATGGACCCGGGTTATCTTTTGTTCCTAAAAACACAAAATCCGTCGAAATATGAATCAAGAAGATGTTGTACTTCTTGGCAATCTTGGCAATATTTTCGGCACTCTCAACATTCAGTTTCCAGGCTAATCCCTTTTTCTTGCCTCTTTCTTTTTCTGCGCCAGCTACATCAGTAAAGGCGGCAAAATTTACAATGACATCAATATCAAAGTTTCCTCTAATAAATCCTTCAATTGAAGACGAATCGGTGATATCCAGTTTTTTTTCATTCGGAGTCAGCAGCGCTCCGGAGTTGCTATAAAGCTCGGTAAACCTCGAACCTACCAAGCCTGATGCTCCAATAATCAGTATTTTTGACCTCATGAAGCTAGCCCCGTCCCTTTCCGGGCGGGGTGAATTTTTCCGGGTAAAGTTCCCGCAAGGTGGGATTATTTTTATCGCGGTCCGAAATAATAGGGTTTTTGACCGGCCATTTAATTGCCAGCTCTGGGTCATCCCAAGCTACAGCTCTTGTATCTTTGCCATCGTAATACTTATCAATAAGATAAAAATAATGAACGGGTTTTCTTCCCACTACACATATCGAATTTGCACACCCTTTTGGAATAAACAAAGCCTTTGGTGATTCTTCGTCAAAATGGAAAGTCTCAACATGTCCAAAAGTTTTTGATCTCGTTCGAATATCTACAATCGCTGCAAACATTTTGCCGGTAATCGGGTACACAAGCTTGTTCCAATTCTCCGCGTGAAGTGCACGGATTACTTTCGGTTTTGAATATGAGTGATTCCACTGAACGGAATTAAATTTTATTCCAACAGCTTTAAAATCGCTTTTTCGTGCAATTTCCCGAAAAAACCCCCTTTTATCTCTAAATGTTGGTCTTTCAATAATATAAAGGCCTTGAATAGAAGTTTTTTTTACTTTACCTTGAAGTTTATCAATCATTTATTTCTGGCCCGTTTCTTCATATAATCTTTCGGCTTGTTCTTTTAGCGGTTTCCACCACCACTCGTTATTCTTGTACCATTCTACGGTCCTCTCCAGCCATCTGTCAAAATTGTGCTTTGGTTTCCAGTTAAGCTCTTTTTTGGCTTTACTCCAATCAACCGCATACCTTCTATCATGCCCCGGACGGTCTTTCACAAATTTTATTAAGTTCTCCCTTTTCCCGAAAATATCTAACAGTTTTTTCGCAACTTTCAAATTATTAATATCTTTTGTTAATCCACCAACCAGGTAGGTTTGACCCGATTTACCTTTCCTAAGAACAATTTCAATCGCTCTGCAATGATCATCAACATAAAGCCAGTCTCTCACATCTTTTCCATCTCCGAATATTGGAATTTTTTCACCTTCTATCAAATTAGTTATTGCGCGGGGTAAAAATTTTTCAGGATCCTGAAAGGGGCCGTAATTATTGGAAGCATTAGTAATAGTTATTGGCAATCCATACGTCTTATGATATGCCCGCACTAAGTGATCAGATGAGGCCTTGCTTGCTGCGTAAGGACTTCGAGGGTCATAAAGAGTCTTCTCGTTAAACTTCTCCTTGCTGGTTAAACTAAGCGCTCCAAAAACTTCGTCAGTTGAAACATGGTGAAATCTTTTTACTTTATATTTGAGCGCAGCATCCAAGAGCACTTGCGTCCCAATTACATTGGTCATCATAAACACCTTTGGCCCAGCAATTGAACGGTCAACGTGACTCTCTGCCGCAAAGTGGACAATATAATCAATCCCATTCATGGCTCTATCTGCGATTTTAGGATCAACAATGTCGCCTTTAATAAACTTGTATCTGGAGTTACTTGAGAAATCTTTTGTGGAAGATAAATGTCCAGCGTATGTAAGTTTGTCTAGGTTGACTATTTTATCCTTAGGATACTTTTTAAGCCAATAGCGTATAAAATTCGACCCAATGAACCCCGCCCCTCCGGTAATTAATAATTTCATAGGTAGGTTTTAAGAACTTTGCTCAAGAAACCTGCCCTTCCAGTTATTAACAATCTCATTTGTTCTTACTTGCCCAATATTTATTCACTTTATAAAGGGTTTCAAAGCTCCCTGCGTCACTCCAGAAACCTTTTAAACAGGACCATTCTAATTTCCCCTCCTTCAAATAGAGGTTATTAAGGTCAGTCACTTCAAGTTCTCCCCTTCCAGAAGGCTTAAGTGATCTAATCTTATCGAATACAGTGAAGTCATAAATGTACAACCCAGTTACCGCATAATCTGATTTAGGTTTCTTCGGTTTTTCTTCAATACGAACTATTCTATCTTTGTTAAAAACAGGAACACCGAATCGTCGAGCGTCTTTAACTTTCTTTAAAAATATAAAAGCACCAGCAGAAAAGTTTTTAACTTCCTTTCGAATATCTGCATCTGTGCAATTATCGCCTAAAATTACGCAAACAGGC
>SDBU01001770.1_pt1 | contig 29969 bp, 26 predicted proteins | sample 2277071 | NCBI WGS metagenome assembly SDBU01 (sample SAMN10397929, study PRJNA504765) | marine sediment metagenome | isolation source: marine sediment core GS08_GC12, 126 cmbsf | place: Arctic Ocean: Gakkel Ridge, Loki's castle | collected 2008 | reverse complement strand
TTTTATTTTATCTATGAGCTCCTGCAGGGCCGGTCCGGTTTTTTTATCATCTCCCGCGGGTATATTCAGTTTAAATACATATAAGATCACGGCAATATCATTCATGAGCTTTTTTGCATCTTCCGGTAATGTTTTTGCCCCGGTTATTTTAAGCTGGGGCATAAGCTCCCGGTTGACCCTTCTCATAAAAGTATCGGCATCCATATTGCCCGCCACTGCAATATCGCCATATTCGGCCCCGCTTTCAATGCCCAGGGGGGTAGGGGGGCTGAAATTCAGCAATGGCCTGGGATTATATCCCTGGCTGTATCTGATCTTTATTTTGGCCCTTCTCATTGCTTTATTAATTATTCCCACAATATCCAGGTGGGAAAGATATTTAAATTCATTTTTTTTATAAAATTTAAACCTTATCGTGGTCTTCTGCAATAATTCTTGATCTTTCATATTCTTTTAATAGTAACTCCTTTTTAATGCCAATATCAATTATATCCCAGGGCAGTATTTCATCAGCCGAATAGCCCCTGGTGGTATAAAAACCGGTATCCACCCCGGCACTCTTAAATCCCTTCTCCCAGATACTATATTTAAAATGATCTGTCCAGTTATCAAACCTGGCACCGCTTCTCCAGGCATTTTCTATAGCCCGGCAGAGCCGGCCATCACCTCTCGAGAGGACACACTCGACAATACTTCTATCAGTATCGCTCCAGCTCAGGTCCACAAATCTTCCAGGAATATTTTTTTTGAGGTAATAAAACTTTTCTTCCAGATTCCGGGGGCTGTCCTGGGGTACCCACTGGAAAGGGGTGAATGGTTTCGGGCAGAAAGCATTTATACTCACATTCAGTTTGAGCCTTCTTATTTTTTTAGAGGGCATGACCTCTTTTGCGGCCCTTAACATTTCTTTGATAAGGCCGGCGATCCCTTCAATATCCTTCCTGGTCTCAAAGGGGAACCCTATCATGAAGTAAAGCTTTATCTTTTCCCAGCCCCGGGCAAATGCGACCTTTACACAATCGATCATCTCTTTCTCCCCGAGGTTTTTATTTATTATATCGCGCATTTTCTGGCTGCCTGCCTCCGGGGCAAAAGTAAGGCCGGTCTTCCTGCCAGTCTGTATAAGCTGGGCAAGTGAGATCGAAAAATTATCCAGCCGGAGCGAGGGAAGGGAAATAGATAGTCTCTCCCCCTCATCTGTGCCCCCGGCTGTTCCGGCCAGGAGCTTATCGATATCCCTGTAGTCCGAGGATGAAAGAGACAGGAATGATATCTCATCATAGCCGGTATTTTGGAGCCCCTTGAGGCTCTGCGCTATAAGTCTTTTTACATCGCGCTGCCTTACCGGCCGGTAAATATATCCAGCCTGGCAGAACCTGCAGCCCCTGCTGCAGCCTCTCATGATCTCTACCGCAAAGCGGTTATGGACCGTTTTTATATTTGGTATGACGGGTTCCTGCACAATATCAAACTTATCAAGGTCGCCTACCACGGCTTTCTTTACGGGACCGGGTGGGCTTATGTCCTTTATCCTGCCGTCATCAAAATAGTAGGATTTATAAAATTGGGGTATATAGATCCCATCTAATCTATCGATTTCTTTTAAGAACCATTTTTTCTCCCTGCCGCTATCTTTATATGCTTTTATCCTTTCCAGGACTTCGCTTATTATTTCTTCACCATCACCGATCACCATGAAGTCCATAAACTCCGACATCGGCTGGGGATTGACCACTGCAGGGCCCCCGGCTCCCACCAGTGGAAACCTGTCCGTGCGCCTGCTGTACCTTATTTCCAGGCCGCCGAGGTCCAGTACATTTAAAACATTGGTATAAAGCAGTTCATGCTGTATGCTGAACCCGATAAAGTCAAAAGAGTCCAAAAATATCCTGTTCTCCAGGGAAAATAACTTTACTTTTTCCTTCCTCAGCCGCTCTTCAAAATCGACCCATGGAGAAAAAACCCTCTCTGCAGAATAATGCCTGTGGCTGTTGATAATATCATACAGGATCTGGATACCAAGATTTGGCATTCCTACTTCATAGATATCGGGAAATACTAAAGCTGCCAGTATTACTTCTTCCGGAAAACTATTTCCTTTTAGTTTTTTGCTTTTTGTTCCCAGCTCGCTGTCTATATACCTGCCGGGCTTTTCAATTCCATCAAGCAGGATGTCCAGCTGCTTAAGATCCAAGTTCTTTACCCTATTCATGATCACCTGAAATCCTTATATGCTATTTCATATTCTTTTCTTGTTTCTTTCCATATATACACATTCTCGACCAGGGCCATCCCTATAAACATGCTGACCAGGCTTGAACCTCCGGAGCTCAGGAACGGCAGCGGTATCCCGATGATAGGCATGATGCCTATGGTCATCCCAATATTTATAACTACCTGCGCCAGGATCATAAACCCGACTCCGGATGCAAGCAATGCGGCAAAACTATTGGCAGAATTTGAAGCTATAGAAAAACATCTCCATATGATTATCCCGAGAAATGCTACTACAAAAAAACTGCCGACAAAACCTGTTTCCTCCCCGATGACAGCAAAGATGAAATCTGTATGATGCTCCGGGATATAGCTCAAATTGGTCTGTTTGCCTAAAAACAGCCCTTTTCCCAGAAAACCGCCAGAACCGATTGCCAGTTTTGACTGAAAAAGGTTATAACCCGCACCTTCCCTGGAGACTTCTGGCCTTAGAAATATCAAGATCCGGTCAAGCTGGTACTGCCTTATCAATCCCACCCTGAGGGCCATGAAGAAGCCTCCGGTAGTAAGTAACAGGATCGATAAAAAATATAAAAAATTTGCCCCGGATAGAAAAAGCATTCCCATGTAGACAATAAAATAGATAAGGGCCGTGCCGTAATCAGGCTGTATTATTACAAGGGAAGTAAACGCCACCATTATCAAAAAGGAAGTAATGACTTTTTTAAAGGGGACTTGGTTTATCTTTTCACTTTTCCATTTTGAAAGTACTGCAGAAACGGCCACTACCATAAACACTTTTGAAAACTCGGATGGCTGGAAGGGAAATAGCCCGAGGTCTATCCAGCTTCTGGAACCATGGACCTCATATCCAAAGACGAACACAACTGCAAGTAAGATAATGCCGGCTAAAAAAAAGCCCCACCAGAATATCCTCATTTTGCGGTAATTTATAAATTGGATCCCTATAAACAACACCAGGCCGACAGCTAAAAATATAGCCTGCCTTTTCAGGTAGTACTGTGGATCGGCCACTCCTCCCGGCAGAGTGGCCCTGGTGGCGCTATAGACAATAAGTACCCCGAATGAAGATACCAGGACCACGGATAAGAACAATATAATATCAAACCTCAATTTTTTCTTCTTTTTTCCAAGACCCTCTACCTGCCTTGCTAAATTGTCTTTTCTCCCGATCATTTTACTACTGCCTGCCTTAATCTAAATTAAACAAATACCTGTAGATCTTCTCTACTATCGGAGCGGCATTGCTGCCCCCGCCTCCGCCTTCTTCCAGAAATACCACGATCACATATTTGGGATTCCCTACAGGCGCATAGCTGGCAAACCATGCATAATTCTGTTTTCCATATACCTCGGTTGTACTGGTCTTTCCGGCCACCGAGATGTCACGGATGGGAAAATTCCTGAAACTGTAAGCTGCGGTACCACCAGGGCCCACTACCAGCTGGAAGCCCTTTTCGATCAGGTCTATATAATTTTCGTCCAGGTCCAGGTCTTTATATTCTTCTATATCGCCGTCCGTATATAAATTCCCCATATAATCCTTTATTTCTTTTATCAGGTGCGGCCTGTACTGGATGCCGCGGTTAGCTAATGTTGAATAGACCATGGCCATCTGCAGAGGCGATACCAGTATATCCCCCTGGCCGATAGCCATGCTGACTGTATCCCCCGGGAACCAGACAGAATACTCGACCCGGTCCTTGAAATACTCCTTTTTCCACTGTTTATCAGGGATGATCCCGCTATCTTCAAAAGGAAGGTCTATTCCTGTCGGTGAATCAAGCCCAAAGATCCTTGAATACTTTTGGAGCAGTTCTTCAATATTTTTAGACTTTGAAAATAATCTGTACCCTATTTCATAAAAAAAGACATCGCATGAATTCTTTATCCCGCCAAGTATTTCCAGGCTCCCGTGGCCCCCCTTGGCCCAGCACCATCTGGGAAACTCTTCCCCCAGCCCCAGCCATATTCCACTGCAGAATATCCTGCTTTCCCGGCTTATGACATTTTCAGATAATCCGGCATAGGCAGTTATGATCTTAAAAATAGAGCCGGGAGCAAAAGACATCACGGCACGATTGTTTAAGGGATTATGATTTAAGGGATCATTCAGTTCATCCCAATCCTGCTCGCCTATTCCGCCTACAAACAGGCCGGGATCATAGGTCGGATAACTTGCCATTGAAAGTACTTCGCCATTCTTTGCGTCCAGCACCACTACCGCCCCGGCCGGCACATTATAATTTTCATCTGTTCCTCTTATCGTTTTACTCCTGGCCGCTAAAATACCTTCATACAGCAATTCTTCCACTGCTTTCTGGATTTCAATATCAATGGTCAGGTAGAGGTCATTTCCCACAGTATATCCAGTTTCTTCTATTATGCTGACCGGCCTGCCCTCGGGATCCACTTCGTAGACGATTTTTCCTTTTTCTCCGCTGAGCTGGTATTCATAAAACTCCTCGATTCCTGTCAGCCCGATCTGGTCCCCTCCCACATAATTCCTGTATTTTTCCTGGCTTAATCTATAAGGATCGATTTCTCCTGTATAGCCCAATATATGTGAAGCAAGATAATCATATTTATACTCGCGCAGGAATATATCGATTACTTCCACCCCTGGAAGCCTGCTGCCATATTCTTTAAGGTATATCATCGTAGAGGGGTCTATATCAATTTTCAAAATAACACTTTCAAGATAAGATACATTGCTCTCATCTAATTTCTTTTTTATGTCTTCAACAGGCATCTCAAGGGAGTCACTCAGCATCTGTATGGTATTCTCATCTCCTGCAACAAGATATGGCTCCACCGCTACAGCAGAAACAGGTATGCTTTTTACCAGAAGTCTTCCATCCCTGTCATAAATATTTCCCCTGGGTGCAAGGATGGATTTTTCTCTTGTAATGCTCTCTGAGGCCATTTCTGCATATACCTCCCCGCTCATCACTTGCAGAAAATACAGCCTCAGTACCAGTGCCGCCATCAGTACCAGCAGAAAATAAATAATAATTTTAAATCTTATTTTCATATCAGATCCCGAATTCTTTTCTTTTTACCATCTGTATCCGGAGGAGGGGATAAACAGCAAGTACTAAAAGAATATTATAAATGGGCCTTAACAGGAGTTCTAATCCCATACCGACTATATCGATATTAAAATTAAATAAATACCTGATTATATTTGCCATCAAAACATTGATTGCGGTGATTATAAAAATGATAAAGATATAGGCCGGAAGTTTTTGCTTGAACCCGATCTCTGCGAGCCTTGATGCAGCAAAAGCACTGACAGCAAAAATAAGCGGGCTGATACCTACTATATTTCCTGCCATGAGGTCCAGTGCCATCCCTACGGCAAATCCAAATAAAATACCTGTGGCAGCCCCATCATATATGGTTATGAGCACAAGTGCCACCAGTACCAGGTCGAGATCTATATGGTATAATTTTAAATTTTCAATAAAAGCGATCTGTACTGCCAGGCAGATCATCAATATTAAAAAATGTATGACCCTGAAAATAACTTTCATAATCTAATCCTGATATAGCTACCTTAAGAAATGCCGGATAAGCCGGTCATCCTTTTATGATAAGAACATATTCAATTTCCCTGAAATCAACAAATGGCTGGATCTCGATTTCCTTATAAAGGCTGCCCGGTATATTTGCTGCCTGGCTCACTCTCCCTACCAGGAGTTCCGGGGGAAGAAACTGGCCAAATTCAGAGGTGATTATTATATCTCCCTTATAGACTTGCTCGTCAGTAGAAATATAATTTAATTTTATTGTCTTATCCTGGCTTCCCTCAATAATACCTAATTTCCTTGAAGATAATATCCTCACCCCGATACTTGTCTGTGGATCATCGATCAGCCTGACATTACAGGACCTGTCCCCGGCCTGTATTACTATCCCGATCAGGCCATAATCATTTATTACTCCCATCCCTTCCTGTATGCCGTCTCTCCTGCCGGCATTAAGCATTATTTCTGACTGCCACTTATTCTCATAAAAACCAATGACCTTTGCCGGAAAAGTATTAAAATCCTTCCTGAGCTCTATATCCAGCAATCTCCGCAGGTGTTCATTTTCTACAACAAGATTAATATTTTTGGCATATTCCTCTCTCAGCCTTGAATTTTCCTGTTTGAGTTCCAGGTATTCTGATCTCAAATTGATATAATCTGTAAAAAAGTTGAAAAAGCCGGTCACCGGGCTGAAGAAAGCAAAAAGTTTTTCCTGGGCAGGCATAAAAAAATCAATTATCCTTGCCCTGATATTGTCAATAAGGTCGATCCCCCTGAAGCTTACTGTTATCACGACCAGGCAGAGCACGATAATAATGATAAGGATGATTAAGTTCCTGAATCTTCTATTTAGTAACACGTCATTAAAAATATAAGGGTCAAGTTAAATTAACTTATTTGGAAAATCTGAGATACTTTTTAAGTGTGTTAAAATCTTCCACGCATTTGCCCGCACCAGTTGCAACTGCTGCTATGGGATTATCACAAAGATATACCGGGCAGTGGGTCTCCCTGCTGACCCTCTCGGTCATGCCCTTAAGCAGTGACCCGCCTCCTGCCAGGACTATCCCGCTTTTCATTATGTCTGAAGCCAGTTCAGGAGGAGTAGTGTCAAGGACCTCGACAATGGCATTTATTATTTCAACGATCGCTTTATCAAGAGCTCTTCTTATCTGCTGGCTGGTTATGTTAATAGTCTTGGGCAAACCAGTGACCAGGTCCCTTCCGTTTATTTCCATTTTTTCTTCATTTTCCAGGGGGAAGGCTGAGCCTATCTCCATTTTTACTTTTTCGGCGGTCCTTTCTCCAAGAAGCAGATTGTGTTCCTTTTTTAAATAATAGATTATAGCTTCATCCATTTCATCCCCGCCGATCCGGAGTGACTGGCTGACCACTATTGCACCCATTGATATGACTGCTATCTCAGATGTCCCTCCTCCAATATCGATTATCATACTTCCCCTGGGTTCATCTATGGGGAGATTGGTCCCGATTGCCGCAGCAAGCGGCTCTTCGATAATAAAAGCAGCCCTGGCACCAGCCTGCTCGGTCGCCTCGACCACTGCTTTTTTTTCTACAGGAGTGATCCCGGATGGGACACAGATGACGATCCTCGGCCTTGCAAAGGCCACATTCTTGTGGACCTTTGTAATAAAATATCTTAGCATCTTTTCTGTGGTCTCAAAATCTGCAATAACACCGTCTTTTAATGGCCTGATGGCTACTATATTCCCAGGCGTCCTTCCGACCATCCTCTTTGCTTCCCTTCCTACAGCCAGGATCGTTTTCCTTTCATTATCTATAGCCACTATCGAGGGCTCGTTAAGCACGATACCCTTGCTTTTGACATAGACAAGCGTATTGGCTGTTCCAAGGTCGATCCCCATATCCCTGCCGATAAGATTTAGAAAAAAATCGAACATCTGCTACTCCTTAACCTTACTTAAGACATTATAATTAAATTTCTCCAACAGGCTTATAAATCTATAAACAGGGAGCCCTGCCACATTAAAGAAGCAGCCGCTTATTTTTTCTACCAGTACGGCCCCGAATCCATTAATATTATAACCTCCTGCCTTGTCCAGGGTATGTTCCCGGCTGACATAATCCCTGATATCTTCATCTCCCAGATCCCTGAATTTTACCCTGGTGGCCTCACTACCGGTCACATGCCTTCCTGAAATGCTGTCAAAAATACAGATCCCTGTCACCACTCTGTGGGTCCTTCCTGAAAACATCTTTATAAATCTATATGCTTCTTCCCGGCCGGCCGGTTTCCCGTATAATTTATTATCAATAAAAACAACAGTATCAAAACCTGCGATCAAATATCCACCTGCACCGCCGGATTTCCCCTCTCCCCTGCTTTTTATTGATCCGTAGACATCCCCGGCCTTGCATACACTATTATGGATCACCGCTTCAAGGAGATCTCCCTCTTGCTTCTCTTTAAAACCGCCCGGCTCTAAAACCTCAAAATCAAGCTTTAAGAGCTCCAGGATCTCTTTTCTCCTGGGAGAAGTAGAAGCTAAAATAATTTTTTTCCTATGATCTTCTTCTTCCAACATCTGCTAGTAAAAAAGCAATAAGCAATCCTATTATGGCACCAAGTGTAATATTTATATGGATCCCAAAACTAATATCGATCAAATAAAGATCAAGGCTTAACCGGTCGGTACCTACTTTAAGCCCCCTGTCAAGAATAGGGATGGTATCCGCCAGTACATGACCCAGTATAGCACCTATCACACCTCCTGCCAGTACTATTAAAAAAACGATTCTTCCTCTTCTTTTAGGCATAATTCCCCTTGAAAATCTTTCTTTGGCCAAATAACTGCTATTTAATCCCCTTATTCAAAAAACAATTCTATTTCTCTCCTGGCACTATCCTCTGAATCTGAACCATGGATCACATTTATAGTATTGTCTTTGCCGTAATCACCCCTGATGGTCCCTTTTTTTGCCTCCCTTGAATCAGTCGGCCCCATCAGGCCCCTTGCCCTTGATATTGCTTCCTCTCCGCTTAATATCATTACCACTGCCGGGCCTGAAGTCACATAGTCGATCAGTTTCTCAAAAAAATCCCTTTTTACATGGTCACAGTAATGCTTGCAGGCCAGCTCCCTGTTAATACTGGTCATTTCGATCTTTTCAATGTCCAAACCGATCTTTTCGAAACGGGATATGATCTCCCCCACGACCTTCAGTTTGACTCCATCCGGCTTGACAATGACCAGGCTTTTTTGAATATTATCGCTCATCTATGATCAAACCCTTCCGCTGCCGGTTTATAATCTATAAGTATCAACTATCCCTGCCCTGCTACTGGGAAGTCTTACAATAAGGACAGACCTTCCAATTCAAACTCAGCGGCTTCTTGCATGAAATACATGAAGTCTTAAGTTTCTTCCTGCAGTATGGGCAGATCAAAAAATCTTCCTTTATTTCATTCCTGCATTCAGGACAGGACTTATACCTTGAATCAAGAAGCATTTCCGCCCTCTTTATTTCAAGGTCCCTTTCTACCACATCCTCGATATATTCAGGCGGCCTCAGGATCAGGTATAAAAAAAGGCCGAGGAAATTAAGTACCAGCACTGTCAGTGCCCAGAAGATGGGAGAGACCACCCCGCCACTCCTGAGCCTGGAATCCCTGTATGTCCAGTAAACAAAAGCAAGCCATATGATTATCAGTATAAAAATAATGCCATAAATCAAATATCTCCAGATGGGAAGCCTGAAGAAGTTTAATATATCATTTACATATTCAAACAAATCCATAGATCCTCCAATTAAACTCGGCTATATTAATTAATAAAAACTATTTTCCCTGTCCCCCTGGCTGAGCCTTTTCACCATATTGCCAAGATGCTCCAGATTGGTAATCGAGCCAGTAATGCATATAATATCATTTACCTCCGAAATTTTTAATGCAAACCTCAAAGAATTTTCTATATTATCTATCTTGTATATATCTGGAGGCAGCCGGCCTTTGTCCTGAAAGCGGCTCAATTCCCTTAAGGCCTCTGTTTCCAGGTCCCCTGATCCGAGACTTCTGCTGTTTAAGCTCGAAGTCAGTATAAGTGTGTCGCTTATCTTTAAGACATCTCCTATCATGGTCCTGTAGTCCTTATCCTTCAATACAGCAAAGATCACGGTTATTTTCCTACCCTTAAAATACCCGCTCACATTCCCGGCAAAATTTTTTATTCCTTCCGGATTATGTGCCGCATCTGCGATGACAGCTGGCTGCTGCATCAGTATTTCAAATCTGCCTTTTATATAAAGATCATCAAGGCCCCCTGCCAATCTCCCCCGGTCAAGCTCTCTTCCCCGAGTGCCCAGGTATAATTCTGCCAGGACTACTGCCAGTGAAAGATTTAAGGGCTGATAGTCGCCCAGGACCGGGAGTTTTATATTATTATAGCAACTGTCGATACCGCTTATATCAAGATCCCATCCCTTAAGGCCCATGTTTTGTGCCCTGGTGACTTTAAAATCCCTGCCTGCCAAAAATAATTTGGCATTTTTTTGTTTTACTTTCTTATCCAGGACATCAAGTACCCTCCGGTCCCCGGTCAAAACGGCCACGCTGGAATTTTTTTTTATTACTTCTGCTTTTTCGGCCGCTATCTCTTCTACTGTGTCACCCAGGATATCAGTATGTTCCAGGCTGACTCCCGTGAATCCCACTAAAACAGCATCAGCCGCATTAGTGGCATCCCATCTCCCGCCCATACCTGCTTCACTGACCATCACCCTGATATTTTCAGTTTCAGCCAGTTTAAAGGCCATGGCTGTAAGTATCTCGAACTGGGTTATAGGGCCGCCCAGGCCCATTTTATTTATCCTCTCGATATCCGGATAGATCTCCTCAAATATCCCGGTAAATCTTTTCTCCGGGATCTGCTCCCCGTTTATCCAGAACCTTTCGGTATAGCTGTCTATATGGGGTGAGACATGGCAGGCAGTTGAAATACTGTGATGATATAATATATTTGCCAGCATAAAAGTCGTAGAGGTCTTGCCATTGGTCCCTACGATATGAATAAAATCTGTGTTTTTGTGGGGCTCTCCCAGAAGCTGGAGTATTTTATTGATCCTTATAAGGCTCGGCTTTATACCAAAAATGAGGCAGTCATCTAAATATCGGGTGACTTTCGCAAAATCCACTGATCCCTGCTTTATTATTAATTGCTGATGCTATTATTGTTTCTTGATATTCTTTATTTTTAAAAGCTGCTCATCCAGGACTTCCAGGATTTTGCCGGCCTGGCCGAGTTTGTCTTTTTCTTTTTGTATGACTTCTGCAGGCGCTTTTTTCAGGAAACCGGCATTAGAGATCTTCTTCTGCCTCTTTTTGACCTCAAGGCTTACTTTTTTTATTTCATCCTGTATCCTCCCGATCTCCAGGTCAATATCTATAACATCCAGGATATAGATAAAAATATCAATATCGCCGGTTGAAGTCTTTATATATCCTTTCTGTCCGCCCGGGTCCCCGAATTCTGCCTGGCTCACTTTGGCCAGATTATAGATAAAATCCATATTCTGCACCAATATCTCTTTTTTGGGGCCGACACCGATATCTATGCAGATCTTGACTTTGCCTGAAGGAGGGACTTTAAGTTCAGATCTTATTTTTCTTACTTCAGAGATGATATTAAAAACTGCTTCCAGATCCTCTTCGGCTTTGCTGTCGATCGAATCAGGGTCAAATACCGGATATTTGGATGTCATTATGCTGTCTCCGGAATGAGGGATATTCTGCCATATATTTTCAGTTATAAAGGGCATGAATGGATGTAGAAGCTTAAGGTATTCTTCAAGTACCTTCCATAAAACAAATAATGCTGCCTTTTTATCATCCTCTTTTTCTGCAAAATAGACCCTGACTTTGGCCGACTCGATGAACCAGTCGCAATAATCATTCCAGAAGAAACCCAGGAGCAGCCTGGCCGCAAATGAGAAATTATAGCTGCCTATATGTTTTTCGACTCCCTGTATGGTACGGGCCAGCCTGGAAAGTATCCACCTGTCCCAGATATTTAAATCCTTTTTTTCAATACTTGTGCCTTCAATATTTTCAAAGTCCGCCAGGTTTGAGAGCACAAATTTTGATGCATTCCACAGTTTATTGGCAAAGTTCCGTATTCCCTCGATTTTTTCATCGCCAAGCAGCAGGTCCCTGCCAGGAGTGGTAAGGGAGGCCAGGGTGAACCTTAATACATCTGCCCCGTTTTTATCGATTATTGTCATGGGATCCACCACATTCCCTTTTGACTTGCTCATCTTTTGCCCTGACGGATCATTTACCAGCGGGTTTATAAAGACTTCCTTAAACGGGACATCATCCTTATAATGCAGACCCATCATGATCATCCTCGCAACCCAGAAAAAGATTATGTCATGGCCCGTAATAAGCACGCTGGTCGGGAAATAATACTTCAGGTCATCTGTATCTTCGGGCCAGCCGAGTGTCGCAAACGGCCACAGGCATGAGCTGAACCATGTGTCAAGGACATCTTTGTCCTGCTCCAGGGCATGGGATCCGCATTTTGCGCATTTCCCCGGCTCTGTTTCGCTCACGGTCATCCCGCTGCAGTCCCCGCAGTACCATACCGGGATCCGGTGCCCCCACCATAACTGCCTGGAAATACACCAGTCCCTTATATTTTCCATCCAGTTAAAATATATTTTCTCCCACTTTTTTGGAATTATTTTAACTCTGCCTTCACGGACCGCAGTAATAGCGGGATCCGCCAGCTTTTTCATGGATACAAACCATTGGGTCGAGACACGGGGTTCAATAATGGTGCTGCACCTCGAACAGGCCCCTACAGAGGAGACATGATCCTTCTTTCCCAGCAGATGGCCCCCTGACTGAAGGTCCTTCAGCACTGCCTTCCTTCCGGCAGATACCTCCAGGCCCTCATACTTTCCGGCATTTGAATTTAGTGTAGCATCAATGTTTAAGATATTTATTTCTTCGAGCTTATGCCTCCTGCCGATCTCAAAATCATTCGGGTCATGGGATGGAGTGACCTTGACTGCTCCGCTTCCAAACTCCATATCCACAAAATCATCTTCTATGACCGGGATCTTTCTTTCCATTAAGGGCAGCAGGACCATCCTGCCTTTTAGCTTCCGGTACCTTGGGTCCCCGGGGTTGACTGCAACTGCAGTATCGCCCAGCATGGTCTCGGGCCTGGTAGTAGAGACGACTAAAAATTCGGTTGTACTCGGCTTATTGGTATCTTTATCTATAAGGGGATATTTTATATCCCAGAGGCTTCCATCTTTATCGGTACGCTCCACTTCAATATCTGAGATAGCTGTCTGGCACCTGGGGCACCAGTTTATCATATAGTTTCCACGGTATATCAGGCCTTCATTATAAAGAGTGACGAATTCCCTTGTAACGGCCCTGCTGTATCCCTCATCCAGCGTAAATCTCTCCCTGTCCCAGTCGCATGAACAGCCGATAAACTTAAGCTGGGAGATGATCCGGCTCCCATATTCTTCCTTCCACTTCCAGGCTTCTTCTACAAATTTCTCCCTGCCCAGCTCAAACCTGTTTTTGTTTTCTGCCTCCAGGGCCCTTTCAACTACATTTTGGGTAGCGATCCCGGCATGGTCCGTCCCGGGGATCCACACAGTGCCAAACCCTTTCATCCTCTTATATCTTATGACTATATCCTGAAGGGTATTATTTAAAGCATGCCCCATATGAAGGCGTCCTGTAATATTTGGAGGGGGGATGACTATGCTGAAAGGTGTTTTTGACCTATCGATCTCTCCATGGAAATATTTATTTTCCACCCAGAAATCATATATTTTTTTCTCAAACTTTAAAGGATCATATTTGCCCTGTATTTCGCCAAACATATCAAGCTAGTTTTTCCTCATCTTCTAAAAAATTTTTGTCTTCTGAATCAGTAATGATCCTTGGTTCTATTTTATTCTCTACTACTTCTTTCGTGATGATGCATTTCTTAATATCGTTCCTGGCCGGTATCTCAAACATGGTATCCAGCATGATGTCTTCCATGATGGCCCTGAGCCCCCTGGCTCCGGTACCTCTTTTAAGGGCCAGCCTGGCAATAGAATCTAAGGAGCCCTTAGTAAAATGCAGGTCCACCTTGTCCATCTCAAACATTTTTTTATACTGTTTTACCAGTGAATTTTTCGGCTCCAGCAATATCTTCACAAGGTCCTTTTTAGTCAGGTTTGACAGGGTGCTCACAACCGGCAGCCGCCCGATCAGCTCGGGGATCAATCCAAACCTTAACAGGTCCTCCGGCATTACCTGGGGGAGGAGTATATCAATTTTTTTGTTCCTGGATGGCACTTCTTCAGAAATAAAGCCTATGCTGCTTTTATTTATCCTTCTTTCAATTATCTTCTCCAGCTCGCCAAATGAACCTCCGCAGATAAATAAAATATTAGATGTATTTATCTGGATAAAATCCTGATGCGGGTGTTTCCTGCCTCCATGCGGGGGCACATTGGCTTCAGTGCCTTCAAGGATCTTGAGCAGCGCCTGCTGGACCCCTTCACCGGATACATCCCTGGTAATAGAGGGGTTTTCAGACTTCCTCCCGATCTTATCTAACTCATCCAGGTAGATGATCCCTGTTTCGGCCTTTTTTATATCAAAATCTGCAGCCTGTATCAATTTGAGGAGTATATTTTCAACATCTTCACCGACATACCCGGCTTCAGTAAGTGAAGTCGCATCTGCAATACAAAAAGGGACATTTAATATCCTGGCCAAAGTCTGGGCCAGCAGAGTCTTTCCGCAGCCGGTGGGGCCGATAAGTAAAATATTACTTTTCTGGATCTCTATATCATCCTTATTTAAGGTACTTTCATATTTTACCCTTTTATAATGATTGTATACTGCCACTGACAGCACTTTTTTCGCCCTTTGCTGCCCTACCACATAATCATTCAGGTCAGAAAAGATCTGCTCGGGCCTGGGAAGGTTTTCAAAACTTACGTCTTTCTCGTCCTTAAGTTCCTCGACTATGATCTCATTGCACAGATCTATGCATTCATTGCAGACATAGACTCCCGGTCCTGCAATCAATTTTTTTACCTGGTTCTGGGTTTTGCCACAAAAAGAGCATTTTAAGAAACTGCCTTTTTTCCTGTCACCCTGTACCAAATCTATTCACACTCCTGTTTGATGATCTTGCATCACTTCTTGTATATCACTTCATCTACAATACCGTATTTTTTTGCTTCCTCAGCATTTAATATGAAATCTCTCTCAGTGTCTTTCTCTACCTTTTTGACTTGCTGGCCGGTGTGTTTTGCGATTATCCCATTAAGCAGCACTCTTATCCTGACCATTTCCCTTGCATGGATCTCTACATCCATGGTCGTCCCTGAAACGCCTCCTGAAGGCTGGTGCAGCAGGACCCTTGAACTTGGCAGTGAAAACCTCTTGCCCTTTTCGCCTGCCAGAAGCAGTACTGCCGCAGCGCTTGCTGCCTGCCCGATACAAATGGTTGACACCGGGGATTTTATAAACTGGATGGTATCATAAACTGCCAATGCCGAAGTCACCACTCCGCCGGGACAATTGATATAAAGCTGTATGTCCTTTTCAGGATCTTCGGCTTCCAGGTGAAGCATCTGGGCCATTACCACATTGGCAATATTATCATCTATGTCGACACCCAGGAAAATGATCCTTTCCTTGAGCAGGCGAGAGTAAATATCAAAGGACCTCTCCCCCCTGCTTGTCTGCTCGATCACCATTGGAATTAAAAAATTATTCTCCATTTTTATCATCACTCTCTGATTTTTGCTTAGGACTCGGAGTCCAGAGCTTTTTTTCTTCTTTTTCTTCTTTTTCTTCTTTTTTATCCTTTTCCGGTGTCCATAATTTCTTTTTATCAATCTTATCAGTTTTTTTAACTTCTTCAACGATTTTAGAATTGGTTATCAGCAGGTCTATCAGCTTTCTTCTTCTCAGCGTGACAATAAGTTCATTTATGCCTCCGGGCTTTTCAAGATATTCCTTGACCTTGACTGATTCTTTTTCATCTTTGTACCTTTCCAGGATATTTTTCTTTTCTTCATCGATCTCTTTCTCCGAAGGCTCTATATTTTTCATTTCCGCCTTTTCCATTGCCTTAAAGACCAGGTATTCCTTGACTTCCTGGACAGCTCTTTTACTTATTTCTTCATTAAACTGGGCCTCAGTTATATTAATGGCCTTAAGATAATTACCTTTATTTATCTTTTGTTTTTTCAGGCCTTCTTCAAGATCTTTTTCTATATGCTGTACCCGGTTGCCTATCATCGCCGCCGGGATCTCTTCTTTTATGTCCTCCATGACCTTCCCCATGATCTGGCCTATTATCTGTCCCTTCCTGTTTCTTTCTTTCTGGTCCTCCAGGTTTGTTCTTATATTTTTCCGGAAATCCTCTTCATCCTTATACTCGCCAAGGTTTTTCAAGAATTCCTTATCAATATCTGGTAAAACTCTCTTCTTGACCTCTTTTAAGGTAATGGCAAAGACAGCTTTTTTACCCGCCAGGTTTTTATTCCCAATATTTTCCGGCATGACCAGGGTAATATCTTTATTTTCCCCCTTTTTCATCCCTGCCAGTGCTTCCTCAAATCCTTCAAATAAAGTATTTGAACCGACCTCAAGTGAATAATCCTGCGCACTTCCGCCTTCAAATACATTTCCATCTATTGTGCCGTCAAAATCTATCGTGACATAATCCCCCTCGGCCACCGGCTTTTTTTCATCGACCGGCTCAAGGGAGGCAAAATTTTTCCTGATATTGTCGATCTGGCCTTCCAGTTCTTCATCAGACACACCTACCGGGGCGGCCTCCACTTCCAGTCCCTTATACCTGGGCAGCTTTAATTCAGGTTCCAGCTCAAGTTCTATTTCAAATTCCAGTGGTTTGTCCCCGTCGATCTGGATTACTTTTACTTTAGGATAGGTTATCGGCATGAATTCAGATTCCTGGATTATGCCGGGATATAATTCTGAGATGGACAGGTTTGCAGCCTCGTTTAATACATACTGCTTTCCAAAATTTGCATCTATCACCTGATAAGGGACCTTCCCTTTCCTAAAACCCGGTATATTGGCTTTTTGTGATATATTTTTATAGGCCCTGCTGACCTGTTTTTTGAAATAACTGTTTGAAATCTCCAGTTCCAGCGTGGCTTTATTGTTCCCGCTCTTTCCCTGTTTTTTTATCTTAAAACTCAAATTAGATCCTCCTTAAAAATATTCCCAAACATCTTCCTGTTTTTTTCTGCTAAACGTCAAGAACAATATTATAATGGAAAACAAATAAAATACAAATTTGCAGGCATTTTTTAAAGGATTCCGGACAGGCCCGGCCCGGCCCGGCAAAACATTGCACCCGGTTATTTTTTTGGCCCGATTATTGAGCCCGGGGGCCTCCTGAAAATGGTCCTTCCACCATCAACAAAGATCTCCTGGCCGCAGATATATCCTGATAGGTCCGAGGCAAAAAATAGTGCAAGATTTGCTATATCGGCAGGGACCCCGATCCTTCCAACCGGGATCTGTGCGGCCAGCATCTTATTATTTTCTTCAGTATCTGGATATTTTTTCCTTAACATCGGCGTATCTATAACGCCGGGGTTAATTATATTTGCCCTGATCCCGGATGGAAGAAGCTCATAATTGACCCTGCTTGCGATCCCATTAAGGCCTGCCTTTGATGCAGTATAATGCATGCCCCCACCGGCGCCAGTGAGCGACACGACAGAAGAGACTATAATGATGTTTCCCTTTTTTTGGGCCATCATGGAGTCTGCACAGTATCTTATAAAGTAAAAGGGGCCGCCCAGGTTTACATCGATCACTCTCTTCCAGTTTTCTATCTTTATCTCATTTACTAATTCTGAAAACTCCGTACCTGCATTTAAGACAAGAATATCGATCTTCCCGAATTTCCCGATTATCTTTTCACAAGTCTCCTTTACTTCTTTATGTTCCCCAACATCACATTTCATAAAAATACACCTGGTGCCTGAAGGGTCATCAAGGCTTTCGGAGATCTCTTTGCCTTTTTTTTCATTCCGGCCCACAAATACTATATTTGAATTATTCCTGTTAAAAGTTTTTACTATTTCCAGCCCTATCCCGCTGGTGCCGCCGGTTATAACTGAGACTTTTCCCCCTAGATCTAGCTCATTTACCTGGTCCATTTGGCTCTCCTCCAATAAATTTATATATTCATCATAAAATCAAGACCTTTTTTAACAAGAGTCTTTAAAGCAGCTCCCTGCCTGTCATTTAATCTATTATATTCTTTTGAGGCAATAATATCTTTAGCCTTTAAGCCTGATGCCTGCTCTCCATGATATATTGACCGGCCAGCGAGTGATCTGCACTTGATCTATCATTATAATTCTACCTATTTTATATGTAAATTAAATAATACATCAGGGCAGCCAAAAGGCCCGTAAATCTTAAGGAAATTGACATTTTATTTTCTTTTTGATAGATTGAAATTGCTCTCAGGATGCAGGGCAACTTTTAAAACCAGCTGAAATCTACAGACGAAAGAATGTAAAAAGTAGGGGAAGTTTTAAATGGATCCCATTTAAGTCCTGAAGGCCGGCCCCGGGATGTTTATTAACCTAAGGCATTGCTAAGGTGAAGGATAACCCGGGGGTTTTTTTTCCCTCTGCCCTGATTTAATTACCCTGCCGGTCCGTTAAATTAAATTTTCCTTTAGGCATTTAAATTTATCCTGGTACCTGCAGATAATATAGTGGCCCCATAATATTATGGGGCCTTTATATGCCGGGCCAAAGATCTGTAAAGACAGGAGTTGGTTATTTTGTTAAAATAAAAAAATGATCTCAATAATGATTGATAAACTTTTAAAGGAGCTGATATGACAAAGAAAATATTATTCCTGCTATTTGTTGTAGTGATGATCTTTTCACTCATCTTGTCTGGATGCGGCGGGAGCGAAGCAGTAGAAGAAACTGCCGGGGAAGAAGCCATTGAAGAAGAGGCTGTTGAAGAAAAAGCTGAAGTTGTTGAAGGAGAAGCCCTTGAAATACAGGAAGGCAAGGTAACTTTTACGACTGTAGATGATATAGTGATCAGTGGAAATATATTCGGAACTGGAAAAAAATGGGTCATACTAACACATAAGTTACAGGCTGACCAGGCCAGCTGGTTTGATTTTGCAGATATCCTTGTAGAAAATGGCTATACGGCACTTACTTATGATATAAGGGGCATCGGTAGATCCGGGGGCAGCATGTATAATAAGGAAGAGGGTATAGTAAATTCATATATGGATCTTGAAGCAGCCATAGCCTTTGTAAGGCAGCATAATCCTGAAAAGATCTTTCTTATGGGTTCAGTTACAGGTGGGACCCAGAGTTTGAAGGTGGCATCAAAAGAACCGGTTGATGGAGTGATATCGATTTCAGGGCCGGAAGAATTCGGGGGCCTTTCAGTTATTGATGAAATAGCTGATGTTACCCCTCCAAAACTGTTTATTGCTTCAAGCAGTGATAAAAATGCAGCTGAAAGCGCGAATAATCTATATGCTAATTCACCGGAACCAAAAGAAATAAAGATTTTGGAAGGCGGCGGCCATGGGCTCTCAGTACTTAAAAATGAGCCTGAAAATGGCGTAACAGTAGAACAGATCATCCTTGATTTTTTAAATAATAATTGATTTAAATAAAGCACGGCTTTTCGCTAAAAACTGGTCCGGTTTGGATATCAGGATCAGAGGCAGTCTATGGGTGCCTTAAAAGAAATATAATATTTCCAGGGCTTAAGGACTATGCTACTCTTCCGGGGGTTCATTTTTACTGCCGTGCAGCCTTTTTCAGGTTTTCTTTTTACCCAGGAGATCAAGACTGGCAGAGACAATATGGTTTGCAGTGATCCCGAATTTTTCCATTAAATAATCCAGTGTTGCTGTTTCACCAAAACGGTCATCTATTCCAAGCCTTGTCACAGGTACCGGATATTTATCACATACGATTTCGGTCACGGAACTGCCGAGTCCGCCGATCCGGGAATGATTTTCAACTGTTACTATCCCCCCGGTCTCACGGGCAGCAGAAAGGACCATCTCGCGGTCCATCGGCTTTATGGTAGGCATGTGGATATGTCTTGCTTTAACACCCTGGGATTTTAGGGCCTCACATGCTTTTATACCCTCTGATGTAGTAATACCAGTGGTAATAATACAGATATCAGATCCTTTTTGCATCAATACTCCCTTGCCTATAGTAAATCTGTGGCTATCTGGAAAAATATTTACCATCGGCCCGCGGGCCTTACGCAGGTATACGGGGCCACTATAAGCTGCAATAGCATCCATGGCGGATGAAAGTTCGGTACAATCCCCGGGAACGATGACTACCATGCCGGGCATGCTCCTATAGATAGAAATATCCGCTACAGAAATATGAGTTGCTCCATTCTTTTCACTTGTCAGGCCTGCATAGTCCCCACAGATCTTAACATTGAACTTATTTAAGGCTACAGCAGTCGCTGCCTGGTCACATGCGCGCTGTGAAGCAAAAATTGCAAAAGTGCTTGCAAAAGGGATCTTTCCCATTGCTGCAAGGCCGGCTGCGATGCCGACCAGGTTTTGTTCAGCTATCCCGACTTGAAAATGCCTTTCAGGAAACATATCTTTGAATGGGTCGCTGCCGGAAGCTCTCATCAGGTCCGCCTCGACTACTACGATCCGTGGATCACTTTTCCCCAGCATTGCCAGTTTTTGCCCAAATGTATCATTAACATTCATTTTTTTTTCTGTCAGGGTCACTTTTTATACCCCTCTTCCAGATCACGCATTCCTATTTCATACTGCTTTTTTGTTATACTGCCAGCATGCCATTTATAGCTGTTCTCCATAAATGATATGCCTTTACCTTTTACTGTTTCAGCGATCAATACACTGGGCCTTCCCCTGGTCCCCTGTGCAATTTTTATTCCATCAAGTATGGATGGGATATTATTGCCTTCTACAGAAATAACATTCCAGCCAAATGATTTCCACTTTAGATCAAATGGCTCTAAAGGCATTATTTCATCTGAAGTCCCGTCCACCTGCAAGTGATTCCTATCTACAATGCCTATAAGATTATCCAATTGGTATTTTGAAGCTGCCATGGCAGCTTCATATATCTGGCCGCTATTACATTCCCCATCGCCCATGATGACATAAACATTTATACTTTTTGAGTCCGATTTAGCAGAAAGAGCCATGCCGGCACCTATAGAAAGGCCCTGGCCCAGGGCACCTGATGATACATCTATTCCGGGAACTAGAAAACGGTCGGTATGTTTGGGCAGCCTTCCGCCTGACCTATCTAATTCAATGAGCCAGCCTTCCGGGAAAAACCCTTTTTTAGCCAAAGTAACATAAAGTGCCGGTCCCGCATGCCCTTTAGAGAGGATCACACGGTCCCTTTCCTCCCAATGAGGGTTTTTGGGATCGACTTTAAGTATCTTGAAATACAGGGCCGTAAGTATTTCAATTATTGATAGACATCCGCCAAAATGGCCGCCGCCGGCCTGATATAGAGCCTGGAATACGGTTTTTCTTATTTTGCCGGCAATTTCATTTAATTCATCCATTGTCATATCCATCCTGTACCGGTTCCAATACACGGCCGGCAGCACTTTCGTTTAGCCTGCCATGGCTCACGGCTTTTGGTCCCGGGTCTTCATTTTTCTTGATCACTATCATCAGTCTTTTTGTTTTCATCTTTATGGGTGCTAATCAGTTTTATTTTGAAACCAGATATTATTTATCATCAAGCCCCCATCTACAAATATCGTTGTGCCTGTTATATAATCAGAATCAGGCGAGGACGATAAAAATTTTACTGCATATGCTATCTCTTCCGGTTTCCCCCATCTTCCAAAAGGGACTATGCTATTATATCTTTCAACACAACCGGGAAAATCTATTATTTGCTGCTTATTTGCATCAGTCGGAACAGCGCCTGAAGCAACAGCATTCACATTTATTTTATGTTCGCTAAGTTCCAGCGCCATTTGTTTTGATAACATTTTTAATCCGCCCTTCGTCACTACATATGCCCCCTGCTGAAGATTTGGCGCCTCTTGATTGATCGAAGTCATTATGACTATCTTCCCGCCTTTGCCTCTTTTTACCATTTCTCTTGAGACTAACTGGCATACATTAAAAGCGCCAAGCAAGTTTGTCCTATATATTTTGTCCCAGCTTTCCGGGGTGATCTCAAGAAATGGCTGAAACTCGACTATGGCGGCATTATTTATTAAAATATCTATAGGATTTCTTTTTATGATCTCATCTACCATGTTCTCGACCTGTTTCCTGTCACCGACATCTGCCTTTAAAGAGTATGCTTCAACACCGGTTTTCTTTATTTCATTGACACTTTCAGAAGCAGCTTCTTCGGTAGAATGATAATTAACGATTATATTCGCACCTTCTTTGGCCAGTTCAACGGCACAGGCTCTCCCGATCCCTTTTGAGCCTCCGGTGACAAGGGCCCATTTCCCGGCCATCTTTTTTCCTCTTATTTCTTTCATTTCTTTCCCCTTTATTATTACACTGTAACTGATCAAATATTTATTGACTTTCTAATTATTTAATAAATTAATTTATTATTCAACTAAAGATCTTGCAGTTTAACGATTTATCCCTCATCTTCGTGTCAAAAGAGCAGGGCCGCGGCCCTCTCCCTAAAAATATTATCTCATTTATCATATAATTGACCATTAATAATTTAAAAAAAAATTAAATGGATGAGTCCAGGTATTTTAAATATTCAATATATATAATAGGTTTTCTTGCCCTTGCCGGTATTGCGCTTATAATTTCTGCTACTTCTAAATTCGGCCCGGGCATATCAGAAGACTCGATTGCATATATAGCTGCAGCAAAAAATATACTAAACTTCAAAGAGCTCAGCGTGCTCTTTGACCTGGAAGGAAACCAGTTAAATCTATGGCTGCCAAGGGTTGAAAAGGAATTATACCATATACTTCCATGGCCCCCATTATTTCCTTTTATAATATCAATATTTGGATTTTTACATTTTAATCTGGCCAGATCTGCAGGATTGATAAATGCAATTTTGTTTGGCGCCAATATAGCTTTGATATTATTGATCATAAGGAAATATACAAGATCCCTGGTGCTTATAATATTTTCATCAATTATCCTTATAACATCTAAAAATATGCTGCTTGTGCACTCCTTTGTCTGGTCAGAGCCTTTATTTTTATTTCTGGGCCTATTAGGATTCTATTTTTTATTTTGTTTTTTAGATAATAAAAAAAATTATAATTTTATTATTTCAGCATTATGTTTTAGCCTGGCTTTTTTTACACGGACGGTCGGCATTTCATTGATCGCCGCAGGCGTGACCGCTATTTTATTTTTTAGCAGACTTAAAATAAAAAATAAAATAATTTACAGCATACTTCTTTCTGTCATAGGATTTTTACCTTTTTCAATATGGACCTTAAAGAATAATATTATATTTGGAAATACGACAACAGGGTTCTTCTTTCATCCCGCAAGCCCTGATGATCTAATAGAAGCGGTAAGAACAGTTTCCTCATGGTTTTATCTTGATATATTTCCATTTAAGATCTATCTCATTTTATTAATGTTGGTCTTAACTGCTATTACTGCCGTATCAATATATATTTCCAGGAAGAATAAAAAAAGAAGTGCCGATGCTGCCTATAAGCAAAGTTCAAGAGTAATAAATATTTTTTTATTATTTGCCCTTTTCTACATCACTGCAATATTGTTTGCCCGTTCGTTTTTTGATGCCAGTATACCTTTAGACAATAGGATCTTGATACCAGTTTTTATTCCAGCTTTTATTATTATTATATTGCTTGTTAAGAGGGCCCTTGATTATTTTAAAAATAAAAGAGCCGTAAAACGTACTATTTTTATATTTTGTGAGATTCTTTTAGTGTTCTCCCTTTCAGTCATTATATTCGGTATGAAAGGATTTTATGAAGAGGGCCAGGGTTATAATAGCAGGCAATGGCTGGAATCAGAAACTATCAGGGAGCTGAAAGATATGGATCCATCTGAGGCGATTTATACAAATAACCCATATGCTATTTACTTTTATTTGGATAAGAACCCCAGGCCCTTGCCAACAAAAGTAAATATTTATACAGCTAAAAAGAATACCGATTATTCCGGGGACCTAAATAAGACCATAGAAGAAATAAGAAAAAATAATGGTTTGATCGTTTTATTTGACCTAAGGCAGTATTATTTAGCGGAAGAAAAAGAGTTATTGATGGACCATGGATTAACCCTGATAAAAGATACCCGGGACGGCGCGATCTATAAGGCCAGGTAGAACATTACAAAAATAATACCGGCCTACTCCCATACTGCTGCAGACTGGTTTATATAAACTAGCTCTAAATGATCACTGCCGGATTTTTCTAAAAATAATTTTGTAAACAAAGAATTTTCGAAGTCCCTGTCAATAATAACAGTTTTTTTATCATCCATGAGGATGATCACACAAAAATCACTATTATTATCAATATATTGTTTTTCAATTCTATCTCCTAAAACTGATTTCACGCAATACGGCAGCTTTCCGTCCCACTTGATATCTCCTGTTTTTATATTCATCAAAACACCATTTTTTGATTTTAAAATATCTTTTTCCATATCATGATCTGCAATTGAATATGTGTGATCACGGCCGCTGCCCGTACTGAAGTCCCATTCTCCAAAGTTGAAAATAAAATAAGCTTTATCCCTTATCTCATCAGTAGTCACGAGAACAAATGGTGTTATTTTATCCGGATGTGTAAGGCTCAGGACAGTTTCAATTTGATCCTCACTTAAATGATGGTCATTCAGCAATATTTCCGCTGCTGTTTCTTTATCCAGCCCTAAAATATTATTCAGGATCTCAACGCTTTTTGCAGCGCTTCCCGTATAATCTTCAATTGTTAAATAGGCGCTGTCTCCTGTTGTCGCGAGCATGCTTAAAATACCATGCGATAATGCACCGTCACTGGTAGTGAGGGCCCTGTTGATCCAGTATTCCCTTGAAGTATTGGGGGATCTAACACCATACTCGAAGGCGTCATCATTTTTTCTTGTTGCCAGGTTTTCTATATAGCCCAGCCTGCCGTCAAATATTACGGGGCGTTCTGCAATAGCACTAAAAAGGTGTCCATAGCTCCAATTTGAAATTATTACAGTGTCTTTAGAGGTATTGTCTTCGATCCATTCTGAAACATTCCAGAGATCATCATTTGCACGGGGAGTTATATTTGAAATAATCCGGTGCATATTAAAAACAGAAGGCAGTGTGATTAAAAACAGGATGACTATTGAAATGATCCTGATAAGATTTTTTCTCTTCGTAAAAATATTAGATTTTCCACTATCTTTGAGTAGTTTTGGATACTCCACAAGAATACCTATCATAATTCCTGCACTTATAATAAGCGGGGGCATGAGCAGTAAAATAAATCTATCACCGCCTTTTATGGTGACAAAGAAACCAGCCAATGTCCAGGCTAAAAGAAATGAATAAAAAGACCATTTGATCCTATTAAAGTGCTTTTTAAGTCCATTATTTATTAATACCCTGAACATCCATGCAATGCCCATGATACCTATAAAAAGTGCCAATCCGGCTTCAGCCATCAATTCCCTGGCCGAAGGGTCAGCCATCTCTGAAACAAAGGAATATACATCAGGCCAGGGGGCCCATGGACTCTGCCCCATCACCTTTAGGATCAATAATGGCTCAGTGACCAATTTAATAATGTTTGAAAATCCTGTTAATATGCCTATTAGCAAAAGGGAGCCTGCGGTAAATATTGCAGCAACACATGCAATATCTTTTATGCTGTTTCTCTTTATTTTTAGCCAGACCATGTAAACTGCAGAAAACAGGAAGACTATATAAAATAAATAATACCAGCCTGTCCATGCTATTGAAAAAACAAACATTAAAAAAGCTGAAGAACCCGCAAATATGATCCGCATCTTCAAATTCTTACTTAGCAGGGCTTCAATAAAGAGCCAGGCGGTTAAAAGAGTAAATAATATTATAAACATATCTGTATCAAAAAACCCTGGGACCGTTCTTAAAGCATAAAGAGGAGATGTCACCGTAAATATTCCTGCAGCCGCTGCACCATATTGATTTATAAATCTTCTTGTAAAAAAATATGCTGCAATACCTGCCAGAGGGCCGATAAATGCAGGTATCCAAAAACAAACTGACATCAGGGACACAGCTGTAAATAAATTTATAAACTTGTAAACAAATGCTGCTGTATAGACTATCAGCGGGGGGTAATCCATCGGTACCCCTGGAGGGTAGTATGAATGCAAATCCCATTCCCTTCCGTCTATTTTGGTATCTCCAAGATACCCGTGATCCAGGTAGTTTTTTGTTAAACGGTAATGATAATAAGAATCACCAAATTCATACATATATGGGAGGCCGTTTTGATCTTCATAAAATTCTTTATCACCGGCCGGCACGCCTGGAATCCGGACATAATCCAGCCTGATAAAAAATCCTATCAGGAATATGGCGATGATGATAATAAATGTTATGCCTAATTGTTTCTTTTTCAATTTGACCTGCTAAAAATTTTTTTATACAATTTTATGTCCTGATAATTAAGATTTCTGCCTGTTCGATTTAAAATCCCGCAGACTTGTTTTTTACATTATACTACTATCCCCGGGGAAGTTAATATTACCGGATCAGGGTTGCCGGTTTGATCAACATTCCTCTACAATAAATTAAATAATAAGCAGTTTTTAAGTTATTTCTCAGCTTTCAGATATATAGTATCATTATAATTGTCAATAATATCTAAATTATGACCGGAGATAATAATGATAAAAAATAAAATTATAAGATTATTTTTAGCTGTCTTCCTGTGTTTTTCTCTGGCCATCATCATTTTAGCTGGATGTGGATCTGCCTCAATAAACGATGAAGGCCCCATAGAGGAAGCAGCCTCCTACCAGGAAGAGGCAGCAGAAGAAAATGCGGCCCCTGAAGAAATATCTGAAGATGAGGAGGGATACGAAGAAGAAGCCGGCACAGTCATCAATGGATCTATTACATATACTATTGTGGATACGGGACAGGCCGATTGTTATAATGATTCGGGAGAAATCAACTGCCCGCAGCCTGGTGATCCTTTCTACGGCCAGGACGGCCAAAGTGACGGAATACAACCTGCCTATGCTGACAATGAGGACGGCACTATAACTGATCTCAATACGGGGCTTATGTGGCAGAAAGATCCTGGACAGAAAATGACCTATAAAGAGGCCATTGCAGGAGCAGAAACTTTCGATCTTGCAGGTTATGATGACTGGCGCCTTCCCACAATAAAAGAATTATATTCATTAATACTTTTCAGCGGTACAGATCCCAGCGGCCCTGAAGCAAGAGAGGCCGTACCATTTATTGATACTGATTATTTTATCTTTAAATATGGGGACGAAGCTTCAGGTGAACGGATCATTGACTCTCAATTCGCATCCAGCACTAAATATATAAGTACCACAATGGACGGTGCTGATACCGTTTTTGGAGTGAATTTTGCAGACGGCCGCATAAAAGGATATGGTACAGGCCCTTTGCGAAACCAGCCGGAAGGGAAGGAATTTTTTGTCCTGCATGTAAGGGGTAATACGGGGTATGGAATAAATGACTTTATTGATAAAGGTGATGGAACGATCTCAGATAATGCCTCAGGCCTGATGTGGTCCCAGGCTGACAGCGGTGATGGGATGTCCTGGGAAGATGCCCTTTCCTGGGTCCAGCAGAAAAATGAGGAAGAATACCTGGGATATAGTGACTGGCGCCTACCCGATGCAAAGGAGCTGCAGAGTATTGTAGACTATTCAAGATCACCCGATACTACAGATTCAGCTGCAATCGATCCTGTATTTGTGGTAAGCGAAATAATAAACGAAGCTGGGACAAAGGATTATCCTTTTTACTGGACATCTACTACACATATAAAAAGCAATGGGATGGGGAATAATGCGGTATATGTTTCCTTTGGAAGAGCACTGGGGTATATGGAAGTATTCGGCGGCTGGGTAGATGTGCACGGCGCCGGGGCCCAGAGAAGTGATCCGAAATCTGGTGATCCCGATGACTTCCCATCTTATTTTGGTCCCCAGGGAGATGTAAGGAGGCTTTATAATCATGTGAGATGCGTAAGGGACCTTAGCCTGGCTGAGGATCCAATAGAAGCAAATAGCCAAAATGCTGACACTCAAGCTCTTGAGGGATCTACCCTGTTTGCCCCGATCACCGGGAGAACTGCATATTTAATCGACATGCAGGGAAATATAGAAAACCAGTGAGAACTTTCTTCAAATCCAGAGCATTCTGTCTATTTACTTGAAGATGGAAATCTACTTGCGACATATTCTGTAAGATCAGATACCTTTGATGCCAGAAGCCGTGGAGGAGGCATTGAGATATTGGATTGGAATGGTAACCAGGTCTGGTCATATGAAATAGCAGATCCGGCTTTTCATCAGCATCATGATATTGAAGACCTGCCTGATGGAAACATCCTGGCTATTGCCCGGGAAATGACCCCGGAAAGCGAGGCGCTTGATGCAGGAGTTGACAGCTCGCATGCAAGTTCTCATGGAGGTGTCTGGGCAGAAGCTATTCTTGAGATCGACCCTGGATCCTCATCTTCAAATATTATTCTTTTTAATAATGGCCATCAGAAACTCCTGCCCTTTTCCAATATACTGGAATTGGAAATATCTTTTCCTTATTCTTACGGCAAAGCAGAGATCATCTGGGAATATGGTTCTTCCGGGGAAGATGAATCCTTCTTTTCTGACCGCATTTCAGGAGTCCAGCGGCTGGAAAACGGTAATACCCTGATCTGCAGCGGAATAGGGGGCTGGCTCTTTGAAGTAGATCCAGATGGTGAAAAAGTCTGGGGAGTATAAAGTCGACAAGGATGTTTTCCGGGCCGAGCGCTATCCTTTTGATTATTCTGGTCTTAAATAATATAAGACAATTTAAAAGCTGTTAATGTTTTGGGCGGCGAGGCTTTTTGCCCTTCTTTTTTTTGTCACCAGGAATCTTTTCTAATTCAGTAGTAAATGTACCTTCAGTAACTATAATATCATCAGTCGTATCATCAGATGTACCTGCTGTGCTTGTTAGTTTATAAGTCCCTGCTGTACCTGCGTAGGCATATGAAGTGTCCCATGCATCTTTGGTCGGGCAGATTTCCATATATACGTCATCCCCGGTTGTGTCTTCATCCTCAAGAGCAGTAGCCATGGCTGAAACTGTTGTAGCTACAGGGAAACTGCTTCTGTCTGTTTCATATGTAGCGATGGCTGTTGCTATATTATGCATCTCGGACTTTGTTGCCTGGATCCTTGCCCTGTTCCTCAGTGAAAGGTAACTTGGAACAGCAATACTTGTCAGCACGGCCAGTATGATGATGACTACCATCACCTCGACCAGCGTGAAACCTTTTTCCTCTTTATGCAGATATTAGTACAATTCCCCCAGTTTCTCCTCCTATTAAGATACTTATTATAATATCCTTGTGTATATTATTATACCAATAATTAATTATATTTTATATATCTATATATACTAGTATTATTTTATATTATATATCTAACAATAGTCTAGTATATTATAGTTAATAAATTAATATTAACTATCTATAAACACAATGCAGGAAATTTGCCTCAGTAGATTAGAAATAATTATGTCATTTTCTTTTAGGGATAAATACAGGATTATATCGGTTTGTGGATTTGTGTATTCAAGTGGTGCGAGAGAGGGGATTTGAACCCCTACAGGTGTTACCCCACTAGATCCTAAATCTAGCGCGTCTGCCAATTCCGCCACTCTCGCAAAAAATGGTGAGCCGTACAGGGATCGAACCTGTGACACCCTGATTAAGAGTCAGGTGCTCTACCAACTGAGCTAACGGCCCACTTTTTACATCTCATTGCTTCATTTTTAGGCAACGCCTAACAGATCATGGCACGCCTGGAGGGATTCGGCCTTTCGTCTCACTGTGTTCGCTGCAGAGACGCAGACTCCCTCACTTCCAGTTCGGTCCGTCTTTTCGAATCCAGCAAACATGCCCCTGGCATATTTGCC